>Ga0157363_1004359_pt1 | contig 13037 bp, 3 predicted proteins | sample AttsexASBM1_FD_111477 | JGI IMG/M metagenome (GOLD analysis project Ga0157363, IMG submission 111477) | Fungus gardens microbial communities from leaf cutter ant in Ribeirão Preto, State of São Paulo, Brazil - Atta sexdens ASBM1 | ecosystem: Host-associated > Fungi > Mycelium > Unclassified ...
ATCATTTTTTTTTAAATAGTCTCTTTAATTGAAATCATAACATATATAATGATATAAACAAACAAACACAAAAACATATAAATATATATATATATATATATATATATATATATATATATACACACACACACACACACACACACACACACACACACACACACACACACACACACATATAGTAATATGTTCTATAAATATGTTAATTAAATATGTTATAAAAATGTATGCAGTATATTACCCGGATAATTTCAGTGACGCTTTTGTCTTGAGGGAGTCGAAAGCTACGAGACCCGCCGCTGCGAATCCGGACATTTTCCAATTATTGGGGTTGCTTCGTAATTTTGTCGATCGCGATGTTATTTCGCAGCCCCTATAGTAACAAAAATATAAGTTATTTTATAAAAAAATCCAAAATACAAATAATATATTCATACGTTGCATAGCTTTATAAATAAAATACGTTAAAATTACAATTGTAAAAATATATAATTTAGATGTTATAAAAACAAAAATTAATTTTTGAAGATTTGTCTCAAATTGATATTAAATATTTTATAAGTAATTTAACGTTTTTTAATATTCTTAAAGATAACTATCGCATTGCTGTTATACCTTGGCTACCTACAGCTTCTTTCAAAAAGATCTACTATACCTATATAGAGTATTTCTACAGAACGGTACAGGGGGAATCCGAGTAGGAGTGTTTATTTGGAGTGGCAGTCTCTCTACCCCTAATCCCCGAACTCTCGAGGGAGCATCTCCGGAGGGTAGAAAACTGTGAGAACTGTGAGAAGAAACGTTTCACGGGCCGTACACTGAGATCATATTTTTCACTTAAAGTTTGAAGACGCATTTTAGTTAAATCGTAAAATCTTTACAGATTTACCCTCAATTAAGAGATATTATTGAAAGAAAGTAGTATAATAAACGTGATATAATAAACTTTAGCTATTTAATTTTAAGCTGTAAAATTAAATAAGATAATATAATGATTATGTTTGAAATTTTTACGTATAAGTTTCAAATGTACAATTATATAAGTACTAAAAACAATTATCGTATCTCTTTCATAAGGTATAAATAATAAGGTGTAAATTACAAATTGGATCACATATATCATGTATATTTTATTACAACTTTGTGGTTAGCATTTTAATATATTTCCTTTATATTAAAGAGCTTCTCATTACTTTATATTAAAAATTAAATATTCTTTTAGAGCTCATGTACTTGCTCTGCGATTGTAATAGTCTCGTCACAGATTACAATCGTCGTCATTGCATGATGGAGTGTGTGTTTGCAGCCTGCAAAAATCGTTATGGGGGTGCTGCTGATCGTAAAGAGGCACATCAGAGGACAATGGCTCCCGGATATTAAAATGGCACGTGACAGACAAAAGGCACCAAAATGTACAGTACGTGTTAACGAATTAGGGTAGAATGATAAGTATATGGGACATGCTGACTCAACTTAATGGACATTGAGCGACATTTGGCACTTCTGTAGTGTCTCTACGTCATGACTTCGTGCCATGTATACTTTCCAATATATATTAATGATTTTTTTATGTTTTAGAAACTTATGAAATTTAACAAACATATTGTTTGTGTAAAAGAAAAGAGAATTAATAAGTACATAATTTTTTTAATGACAAGAGCGACTGGACTCGAAAGACATATGAATGACAGCAGAATATATTCACGATTAACATTACAATTAATATTTTCTGTGATATTATGTTTCTTTTTCTAAAGAGGATATAATAATAAAGCAATAAAACATAAATGATATTAGAAATTAAGAAAAAAAAAACCAATAAAGATGTATTCATTGTCATGAATAAATAATAAAGGGCGTGAACAGGATGAGAACCCACCGTGATATATTCAAAGAGAATTTTAATTAAAACAGAAACTCAATTTGCAGATAATCAACGTAAGAATGGGGCAAACAAGCGTCGACAACATCTCACAGCCTGGGGCATTCGTATATAAATCAAGCCTAAATAAATTCATTATAATACAATAGTATAGAAAGCATCAAAAGTTTTAATGTCTACAGCTAGGCCGATCATCGTGTTGCAGATTTCACATATTTGCAGATCGCAATCGGCATTATTGGAATGCTTCTCTATAGACTCTGTAATAATAATTTACAAAAAAGAACAAAAAAGATAATTTTTTAATATTCGAATTACTTAAAAAATTTTATAAACAAAAAATCACCACTTTCCGTTTATCTGCATACATGCTGAATTTCGGAAATAAAAGATTTTCAACAGAAACAAACGAATTGAAGAAATTTATCTCTCTTGATGAAAGAGAAAACGAATGATTTTTTTCTCTATTCTAATCTCAAATCTATTATAGAATTTTCTTCAATTCCTGTCCAAATTAGAATTCAAATTAGATCTGCTAATAAAAGCTAAATTAAAAGATAGTAGAAGTAAATCTTTGTTTTGAAATTAAACGAATAATTGTATTGTAATATTGTTGTATTGTTGTATTATGTCACGTAACTTTACTAAAATTTGTCACAATCATCTCTCTTCACCACTAGTATATCAATGATATATACTCTGATATATCACCATTTAGTAAAGAATCCCAAATTTGGTTCCCAAAGACACAGAAATGCACGAAAGAATTGTCTCCGATTTCACTTGCGAGCAAAGTGAAACGATGATTCGCGATGATTCGCGATTTTTTATACTTAAACTAGAATAATATCAAATGGCGAAATGGCGAACCGGAAATAAAGAAAATTCACAATAAAGAAAATTCACGGGACTCACCAATAATTAAGTCCAGATACAGTTACGAGCGGAGTGGGTAACGGTAGCGCGGGGTACGCGACGGAGAACGTCGTCGACGTCGCCTGACGTCGTCGTCGTCGTCGTCGACGGCGGCGGCGGCGGCGGTGGTGGCAGCAGCGGTGGCGGTGGCGGTGGCGGTGGCGGTGGTGGTGGTGGCGGCGGCGGCGGCGGCGGCGGCGGCGGCGCCGGCGGCGGCGGCGGCGGCGGCAACGAAGTTGACTTCTGGCCACGGCGTCAGCGCGTCTCTCAGCAGCGATGCGATTGGTTCCTCAGGAACGACGCATCGATATCACTAGCCAATCATCACCGGTTGCAACCCCCTTTAGATCGACCCCAGGCGGAGCTTCCTATGCACCCCGGCCGAAAGTTTTGCAACACAAAACGGTACGCACAGAAAAGAAATGATCGTAACGGCGTTAAGATTGATTAACCGGATGTATTAATATACGCGTTATCGGTATGCTGAGATTCCGTTATGTTATTTAGGGAATTTGTTCTTTTAAAGGGCAAGTATATATTTGAGTAAAGTGATTAGTTACCACTAGTTTTTCAATTGATTTTTTAATATAAATATAAATAAAAGGATAAATTCTTATACAGAGTTGCATTATTAATCAATTTTCTTATTTATTTTAAAAGCTCAAAATACATGTTTATAATTTTTTAAAGTTTATAGAAAATTATGTGAAAAGATGATTTTTTTTTTTTTTTAATTTAACTATATTAAAACTTACACTTTCGGAAAGTTTATAATTATAATTTTAATTTCTTTAGCCAATGTAGATTTTACCATTAATTTTATCGTTAAATCTTTTAACGATAAACGACGAATTACAACGATTGAAGATGATTTTCTTACTTTAATTAAATATTATAATTACATACATAATAAAATTGGAGTTTTTGCGACATATTCCTTGTCTCTTTAATTCATTGTGTTATCTAAAGTTGCAAATAAAAAAATTTTTTTAATTTTTTTATTTAAATAGCAATACAATTTCTTTGTTAAAGTTGATAATCATATCATAACTGATTGATATAAATAACGAAACTCTCGAAATTTTGTCAGCATAAACGGTCATTAAGATTACGTTTCAATATATCTAAGATTTCAGTTACTTTTAATCAAATTGTTTATGATAATATGTTAATGATTAAAAAATAAATCGAAATATATCGAAAATTCTTTCTTCAGATTCGGTAGCTTGCATTGTTACAAACAGAGCAATCGAGGGTAGAGACCCTTTTCGGTGCGGTGGTTGCCAGGAAATATCGATCTGCCCAGAGGAGATGGATGCTGCTGTTCTCAATGATTGGGGTATACTTTATCTTCTCTTCGAAGTCGGACGCCCTAAATAACTTGGATTTCACTATCATTCTGACATATCAACAATCGTGAGAATACTTAATCCATAAAAGAGAATAGATTTGTCGGCAAGTTTATCGTTCGTGGTGATTTTACTAAGTAAAAACTTTCTAAATCTTTTTCAGGTAGGAGGTAAAAACATTGATTTTAACGTTCTTAATTTATTTTAATTCTTTTTAAAATTTACAAAACAATCAATAACGCAAAGTTTTTATTTAAAATATTGAGCAATATATCTCTCGCCATTTATATCATTGCTATGTTTAAGATACAAGTCATGTAAAACAAATTTGTCTTAGCGTATTAACATATTAACATATTTAACACATTTAGTAATTATCTCAAGTGCTATTATAATTTTTAATTTATATAAAAATAAATTTATGGAAAACAACGCTAAACAAAGAAAATTCCAATAACTTTAAGGATGTTATTATTATTAAAGAACTATCAAATCACATTAAAAATGTTATTATGTGACACATTAACGCTATTTTATAGCGTTTTTCGCGTTATCAATATGAAATAACATCATAATATATCAAACTTTCACAAATCGCTATCAGAAATTGATACCGTGCTAATTTCATAAGTGTCGTCCGATTGTAATGTTCTTATCAACGAACGTTTGATGCTTTTGCATAATTCTACATATCGCAACAATCTCAACTTGAAGTTTAAATCGAGATCGTCTATGTAATCATTGCAGGCATTAGTTAAAATCACGAAGGCATGTCTCTTGCGTAGATTAACGTTAGATCGTAAACTATCATTGGAATGATTGGATATATCTTTCTCCAATATTTGTTTATTCTTTCTTGAACATGAACATGCAAATCTCTTTACTTTATTTAGTTCCGATATATTGTAAAGTCGTTTATGTGTATTTCTAGCATTTTTCCTCCAAGAATGTGATGACAACGTTTTAATAGATTTATTGCTATTGACGTTAGAATATTTAATTGGTATATCTCGATATTTTTTTTTGTTTCTGATCCTGCATTGTTCATACTTGTACCGCATCTGATCATTTTTACGATGATCTTGATTACGATGATCTTGCATTTGCTTACAAATTCGCTTATTATCATATGTCTTTTCTTGATGTTTATATGTGGTATGTCCAAAATATTTCGAATCATTGTCTGTAAGAAACGCTTTGGTCGATTGCAAAGAAATTGTTACACTTGTTTCCGAATTTTTCAAGTCATATTGATGAGAGTTTCTGATGTAATTCATAATGTTTCCAATTTTTTCCTTTTTATCATATTGTATTGGATTATTTCTATTTAATTTTTGCTTTTCTATGTCTTCAGTTGTAGAAGTTAACAAATCGTAAGACTGCAGAGAAGGTTTAATCGAACGGAAGCTTAATAAGGCCTCATTGTTATCGTTTTCCAATTTGTGGTCATAAAACTTTATGTTCTCTTGACACCTTTTTTTTTCCTTTGTTCTACTAATTGATAAAGGTACATTTGAAGATTTACAAGTAGATGTGGTATAACTTTGCTTGCAGCAATCATAGCAAGTTGAGCATGAAGTTATACTGTAATCCTACAAAGAAGAATAGATAATAAATTGAAGAAAAGTTCATTAAAAAAATTATAGTTGCAGATTTTTAATTTCCAAAGCCAGAAACAATTCAAAAATATTGAATTCAACAAAACATTAATATCAATCAATAATTAAAATATTTCTATTTAAAAGTATATCTGTCTTACACATTTATCACTTGTCTCTTTCTTTCTAGTACCTTCAGAAGATTCTTTAGTTTTCCAAAAAGTTTTAGTCATTTTATTATTATTACTTATTTTATTGTTAAACAATATTCTTTTCAGCTTTTCACGAATCAAACGCTTTATTCTATCGATAGATTTGTCGATGGAATTGCGAAACTTTGTTATCGCGAATACCATTTGTGGTCGTATTTCTCTAGAATAATTATTTGAATATCTACGAGATGCTGTTCTGTGTTTGATTGTTGTCGAAGTTATGTTATGAATACCGTTCGCTGATGTAATGCCCCTGCTCCCGCGAAGCATTGATTTTTGGAATTTATCTCGCCTGTCGCTCATCGCAAATTTACTTATCGTTACGAACGAACGACAATATAGCGATGCACTGGATGTCGAATGATTTTTTGAACGTAGATATTCTCCTGTCGAGACATCGGAACTTCTTGAATCTCCATTGGAGATTCGAAATCTTCCTTTCGACACGGAAAATCTTTCTGATGATGTAACAAAATTTTGTGTTTCATCTTTTACATCTAACATTTCCTTATTTATATCAGGAAAAAATTGATTTCTTTTTTTGGAAACAATTAAAGTATGCGTAGAAAGATTTGCTGCTATTTCACTGCATCCATCGCTTGTTTCCTTCTTAGGTATCTTTTTATCAGATCTTTTTTCAGATGTCAACCAAACTATTCGTGGATAAAATGTATCTGCATTGATTTCTTTCGATAATATCTTTGATCTAGGCATTTGAATCGAAATTGTTAGCGAATTATTGCTCCTGGACGATACCTGCACTATTTTGGAATAGTCCGTGCTTGGAGCTGTTGCTGCATCAAAATTATTTTGAGATATTTCAAAATCACAAATATTTGTTCTTAAAATATTATCGGTCACTGTGATATCTATAAAATCATTGCAAGAACAACATGAGTTACATCCAATTTCTACTTTTGTCGAATTTAACAAGCTATCATCTTCCTGTGCATCGAAGTGTTTATCGATTCTATTAATATTGTTCGAGAAACGATTATAGTTTAATTCTACTAATTGTTTATCATACTCTGAATTTTGTACGAATGATGTAATACTACATCTATTAGTATTTGTATATATTTTATTTTCCAATTCGATTTTTGAATTCGACTTTTTGTTCGACAAACAATCGTGTTCATTGATGTCTGTGATTTGCGAAATATTGTCCATATCTTTGTTTGTTTTTATTTTATTAAAAGTACCTTCAATTTCACTGTTTGTTTCGATAAAATTTTCGTATAATACACATGTACAATTTGCATTATTATATTCGGAATTTTGTATAAATAATGTATTACTATATTCATTACAATTATTACAAATTTCGTTTTCTAAATTTGATTTTTCATTCGACAAACAATCGTTAGTGCCTGTGGTCTGCGAGAAACTGTCCAAATCTTTGTTGCTAAAAATGTCTTCAATTTCATTGTTTGTTTCTATAAAGTTTTCGTATAACGAACATGTGCAGTTTGCATTATTTATTAATTGCGTGGATATACCATTCCTTATAATTAAATTACTCGATTCGATAACCTCTTTTACATCATCGTCATAATTGATATCCATCGAATTAAAAATTGTAGAGTATTCTCGATTTCTTTCAACAGAATTATCAACGCATGACGTCACATGATATATTTCTTCAACATTATCTTCGCAAGGATCATTACAAGAGAAGTTTACAAAATTTTCAACATATCTCGAACTATTCTCATTATTATTTTCTGTTTTTTTTTGCGCTATATCTATCACTATATTTTTTATAAACTTTCGATCTGCTTCATCTGATTGTGAATAGCATGCGTCGAGTTTTTCAGCTTTTCGTGTGTAACATGTGCATGTGCATCATTGAAATTCGTACAATTATCTTTACATTGTGTAAAACATTTTAATTTGTTAAGTTCAGTACTTGACTTTGAGGACAAAATAGAGAAATCTTCTTGAACCATACCATAAAACCATTTATGGACATTCTGACAAATCGGTACTCTCGCAACGAAAAGATGTTTTTTTATATTGAGGGCTTTTAACTTGAAACTGATATATTCAGAATATATTTCGCAATTAAGACATAGCGTTTTTGTCAATTTGATATTTAATTTTTCTATAACACTATTGAGACACGAGCAAACATTATACATGCTATCTTTGAATTTTCGTTTCATCACTATCAAGCAAGATTCGGTTAAAGAAGGATCAACTTCAGAAATTCGTCTAATTAAATTGCTCGGTTTACAAGGCAAAGATAAACGAGTGATATTAACGCTCGAGAACGTCGAATATTCATGATCTTCTATTTGTACTTTATGAATAATTATCTTCAATTTCAAATCATTCCATATCTTCTTTGATTTGGTATTTTGGCACGATTTCTCATTAAAAGATTTATTTATTTTATCAGTACTATAATCATTTTGCCTAGTTGATCCAGTTGCAACGTAAGTAGAATAATAATTGGAATTATCTTCTTTATGTTGCAGAAAATTTTGATTTAGAGCCGATGTTTGAAGTATCCGATGTTTTTGATATTTTGATTGTATGTGTTCGGTACTTCTATCACGAATCTTTTTTGCTAATGGTTTGACAATTTTTTTACACTTGATTGATCGTTTTGTATTGTAAGGTACTGTATTTAAATTCATGTTACAATCCATTGAAATAGTAGTATTGAAATTCCTAGTAAATAAAATTTGATGTAATTTTAAGTGATAATCGATAAGTAAAGCATCTTTAATAAACATTAATGAAGGAATGATATTTTATTAAAGTTAAGACAATGTTAATTTGATGAATTTCATTCAACCATCGATACTTATGAAATATTTTGTTTTATATATTGTACATTATATTACACACATAATAACATACATGAAGCAATTGCAATCTAAATAGTCTTGCTCATTGATTAAGTTCCACACATTCAAGTTTTTTAAAATATTGTCTTCGATGCCCAATGTATCTAACTCCCGGCAAACTTTTTTCAATCTATGATGCAAAATGACAGAATCCAGAAAACAGGTGATCAAATCATCCTTTATCATGCGTTTGATAGTATTTTTCATAATTTCTTCCATCGTGCTGATATCATATTCAACGACTCTATTCAGAAGATCCTTCCACATAATTATCATATCGATGAATTTCTTGAAACATGGAAACTGCTTAGCCCATCGAGAATTTGTATTATACACGAACTTCTCCAACAAAGACTGGAATCTATATTCCAGACTAGGCACAAAAAGTGCTCGAATCTTGTCAAAATAGGGATCATATTTTTTTAAATCGAATACTATATCTTGGCTCGCACATTCACATGGTTTTATCTAAAATATATAAATAGACTGGACGTTAAGAAATTAATATAACTTTATATATTTTTCTTAATGATAAATTATTTTACTTGTATAACGTAGCAAAAAATTATTCTTTGATAATTTATATTTTACGTATAAATAAAATTGCACTTTATATTTTGCTGTGCCACCATTTATTGAATATTAAATTAAATAATTTAGGAAATAAGGAAATGTAAAACATATGTCTTTTATTACCGATAATGCCTGCTCATTCCCAGATGTATACAATTGATTTTTTGTCATGATAAAATTAATTAATAAAAAAGAAAAAGGAAAAGAAAGAAACAGATAAAAATACAATTTAAATATATTTAAAAAATATATAACAATTTTATCTGCATATCAAACAACATCTATACATCATTCTTTGAATAAACATTCCGAATGATATTTAATGATATTTAACAACGTATACAACCTAGAAATGCACAGTCAATGTTATTTTTCTTCTTGAAGATGGATGCAATTAAAGATTATATCAATTAACTGTATTTCCTATATTCACGGCTTTACATTCATAAAAATATGATTAATATTCTTTCTTGTATAATAAGCAAGGTATTTCGTATTTATTAATACCATATATAATGATGTCGGCTTATATAGATGCAATTATACTAACACTATATTGGCAACGCAATATTATACGAGAACAATTTATTATATACTGCTTTCATTTAAACTACTTAACTTATTATCTCCATTGCGACGACAAAATGTCTCGCTAGGATTCGTTAGATACGTTAATGCATTATATTAAAAATGATACATATAATATTCTACCTTTAGACAGATGCGTAAAGAGCAAGAAAAAATAATGTAAAAATGCATCAAGTTAATTTATTGCTTAATCTAATTATTTTAGATAGTTACAGATAAACTGTAACTCTCTAAAATAATTAGAAAACCTGATTTTGAAAATAAAGACACTACTGGAAAGTTAAAATTTTTCCGCGATTTACATTAAGAAGTAGAAAATCTTTATTCCTTATAAAAAGTTTTAAAATCTTTTATCCTTTTCATAAGAATTACAAAGTTAATTTTATATCCTGTCGCGCGAACATACTTCTTTTTTGACAAGAAGAAAAATATTATCTTTTCAGATGAGCAAAATTGTATTCTTCATCAAAATGAGCTCTTTGGTATTACTTTTTTTACTTTTTAATAAAAAAGAGAGTTATTTGTACTTTTACACGCAAGCTGAAACCAATATCTGTAATATAGTGTACGACAAATATAAGTACAGTATCTGCGTTATGCGTGACACGCGGGAATGGATATCGTGGCATGACGTGACGAAAGCAGCGAAATACAAAAAGCTTTCGGCTAAGAGGGAAATCGGGATCACGAGGAGATGGTGAACGTGTATGACGAAGAGAGAATTGTACGAAAATCTGCGGAATAGTACGAGACAGCCATAACCCATTCACGTAGTGGCTCTCTACAAAGATCAATACTTGTGACGCCGCGCCGAGACATTGAGCGTAACAGCTCCACGCTGACTACGCACGCAGCAGAGAGAGAGAGAGAGAGAGAGAGAGGGGGGGAGGGAGAGAGAGAGGAAGGGACAGAGAGAAATCCCTCAGATATATCCTGGAACATTCATCCCTTCCGTTCGGCAAAATTGGTGATATCAAATTTTGTTATAACAGCACTTAATTATTATATTAATACAATATTTAAATATTAATATAATATTTTTTTACATATCTATCTTTTTACTCATTTATTTATTTATATAAAAGTAGTATTTTTATTTATATATGGCTCTTAATGCGACTGACAATTCCATTCATTCATTCAATTTATGTAGTTATAAACAATTAGGTGTTTAAAAATATTTTTATTATAAATATATTATAACAAATATATTATAAATAAATTTTTATATCGGCTTAATTAAACATACGACTCCGTTAACGATGTAAACAATATCTTAAAATTGTAATTTCTCTAAGTTCATTTCTTAAAGCAGCAATTATGTATTATATATTTATCTCATACATCTTTTTCAGCCATCACTCTGCTTATATTATTAATTGCTTGTTGATTTTAAAAATTATGTGAATAGTGTGAATATAATAGTAACAAATTATAATTCATGTGACACTGCTATAATTCTTACTCAAGTTATGTAAAATTACATCAATTTACTATCGCGATTATTTCAAGCAACATTTTATCCCATGGTAAATAATATCGAATATACAATATCGGAATTAATATATTCAGAAATCTAAACACATCGTACAATATCTCTGTATATCGAAAGAATATCAAAAAGCACGGATATAGGAATCTCCATCATTGATTGATCATAAATATAAAAATATCGTGCCAACAATAAACATGTTTGGTCGTTTGACATAATTCTATTTTCAATTACATTATCAATTTTGTAATGTAATATGTATAGAACAGCGTTATATCATATACGTACATAAAAAGAAATAGATTCAACTTGTCTGACGATGGAAGTCGGAGCATTCTCTGATTTATTGTATGTCGAATGCTGTTTAATGTGAATGTAATCCAGTTTAAGCGCAAAGGAATCTTTGGCATCGAAAGCCGACACAATCGAATACAGACACAAGAACTTTTATTCGAACAGGGAATTATAAGACAAGCCGGATGGATGCTGAGCTGGAAAATCATTACGAGCTTCAAGAACGTTCTCATTTCACTCCTTCCCTTGGGAACATATCGAATAAATTGTTGCGATATATTTGCTCACTGCTTCAAAATAATATTACATTACATATATAAACTAACATAACTTGAAAAAAAAACTTTTTTACAATAGCGAAAAAACTTGAACTGCCAAAATTTTTTTCAGGACAATCGAAAAGGATTTTGTTTTTAATTATTAAATAAATATATAATAGAGGATGAGTAAAATGCTTCTTATGTATACATATAGCAGGCAAAAATTATTTCAACTTGCCATTTTTTTAAATAATTTTATATAAAGGAAAAATTTTCAATCAATATAAATAGATAAAATAATTAACTTTCTGTACATATCTTCTCACGTTTCTTCTCAAAAGATATTATCATTTTATAGCTAATTACATTATATGTTATAAAGAATAGTGATATTATCAAAACATCTAAAATAGTTACAAAAAACAATTTAAAAATGTTATGAGTCACGTTAAAGTGACAAATCGTAATCAATCTTAGCGTGGTGAGATGAAGACGAAACGAGAATTTGATTCTGTAAATTGAGTTGCTGAAACGCAATGCACGACAACAACTAATGAATGGTTTATATACGATCATAACAAGGGGGAAGAATCTTTTGATCTTTCATCCCTACGCCACTACACTTTCTATTTTAACCCTCCTGTAACTGGTACGCTTAATGAAAGTACCGGCTTGACAAACAATCACCACTATGCTACTTCATCGAACTTTTATCAAATTTGGATTTTTTTATTTTCGTCGATTTTATGCGCGGATTATTTTTACGACACAAAACGATAGATTGTAGGAAAAAGAAGTATAATAATTCTAAAATGTAGAAAATCTATGAATAATTTTTTGTAAACTTTATTATTTCCAATTTTATTATTTTCATTTAAATACATTTAATGTGACAATATACATTAGGAAAATTTTTTACTTTGCGTAATAATATTGTCACATTAAATGTATTTAAATGAAAATAATAAAATTGGAAATAATAAAGTTTACAAAAAATTATTCATAGATTTTCATTTAAATAC
>Ga0157363_1004360_pt1 | contig 13037 bp, 8 predicted proteins | sample AttsexASBM1_FD_111477 | JGI IMG/M metagenome (GOLD analysis project Ga0157363, IMG submission 111477) | Fungus gardens microbial communities from leaf cutter ant in Ribeirão Preto, State of São Paulo, Brazil - Atta sexdens ASBM1 | ecosystem: Host-associated > Fungi > Mycelium > Unclassified ...
AGACCACGGTCATTCGCACCAACTCTCCCGATTTCCTTATCAGATCGACCACATGTTCGTGCGAAGCCGTCGTTACGTCCTCGCCATTGATCTTGAATAATCGTAAGAGAAAAGTGCAATATAATTTAAAGCATATAAAATTATGAAATTCTATACAATTTTTAGAAATAAAAGTAATTTTTATCATATTTAGCAGTAAATTAATATCTAAAAACTTACTTGAATGAGAAAATCTCCTTTTCGGAGACCTGCTAAGTCAGCTACACCTCCTTGATCGACATCATCCAGATATTGTAATGCTGGATATTTGGCTGACGGCGTGAGTTCCATTAGTGGCGAAGTAGCCTTGGCGCCACGCAATACGAAGCCGAAACCTTTCCTCGAACGATGAAGAACAACAGTGCGGGGCTCCGACGTGACACTGAGAGTTCAAAGTTAATATTGTATCCTTCATTAAGAACGAGTTAAAAATGATTGAGCGTGGAACTTACGGTTTCTTTAATCTAGGTGCGGTAGCGAAGTATTTGTGTTGCGATTCTCTACGACCTAAAACTCGATTTCGTCCGTCCCTGGCAGGTTGTGGACCCAGAGGTATATTCGTGTGGCGCAGCCGAACTTCTTGAACGCAATGGGCAGGGAATAGACCAGTACCCTGCCCGCGTAAGACTCCCTCCAGGAGGCCGCAGTCGGTCGCACCGGTGACTGTTAAAAATAAAGAAACAAAAACACGCTTGCAATTAAAAAAATATTTCTGGTCGTTACCTATAAAACAGAAATCGAGAGAGACAGAGTGAGACGTTTGTCGTCCTAATTATACGATGTTAATGACGATGTCATTGTTCAAATGGGGAAAATGGAACATCATGAGACATCGAGCAACATTATGTCATCGTCGATTACGAAGTCAACTAGACGAGAGGAGTACATTTTGTTGGATTTGCCTGGTGGTGTACCTTCAAGGATGTCTCCTTGATTGATAGTCAGATGACCGGTGATCCCGCTGCTGTAGTTCTCCACGCAGACCACCGTCGTGCCGGGAATGGATAATGAATTGGTCGTGTCGGACTGCGAGGTTCCCACCCCGGAACTGTCGCTGATCACGTCAGACGCCGTGTCGCCGAGGCTCTTGTCTAGAAAATCGACAACGATCGGATATACTCAGCGTGATGTCTCGTGCTTCGCCTCGCATCGCTTTACCGAGCGATAAACGCCATGCAAAAAATCGAAATCCTTAAGAGAGACAGAGAAAGAAAGAGAGAAAGAGAGAAAAAGAAAAAACGGCTAACTCTTATAACGCTAAATCAAAACTTCAGCGCACTCGGCCTCAGAAAAATCAATTCAATTCGATTCGCCTATAGATTGTGTCTACGACGGCAAAGAGCTCTAGAAATCGCCAGTCGCGTCACATTCATCACATCCTAAAATGCGGTCGCTAATGAAAATAAGCGCAACGTGTCTTTCCACGAGCGAGACCTCGCCGAGTTCGCTCGCTGGATTGGCAAGGAAGAGCCATCAATTCGGATCTCTAATATCCTCGGGGACACCAAAAACGGAAGCATGCACGAACCATCAAAGCCATCGTCCGATTAACTCTCTCATCGTGTCGTTTGACCACCTTTGCGTACCGCCGCCGGTTTTTGGTGGTGATGGTACATACATCATGACGATGGTCCGTCATTTTAAGCGCGATATGCTGAGCAAAAGAAACAATCATCCGCTTCCTTATATTTTTGGCAGTTGGCTCTCTTGTGGAATCCGGGATATCTATTGATGTTCGTGTTTTCGCTGTTCGTTCGTGGATCATTGAGGAGCAGACTTCTTTGTTCTGGTCCCCTCACCATCGTAAGACGGGCGCAGAGGGTGGGTTGAAGGGGATAGAATGAAAAAATAATAGTACCTGTGACGATGCTGGCCGAGTCTTCACCGGACGGCTGATTGCTGCCTTCGGACAAGCTCGAGCTGGCCGAGCTGAAAGGTGCTAAACTCCTGCTGCTCGGTGATGGCGATGGCGGCATCTCCATCTGCGATCTATGCATATCGAGGCGATGTTGCAGCTCGAGTCGGTGCTCTTGCAGCCTCGTCAGACCCTCCATTCTCAAGTTCGAATAATTCTCCGCGGCGCTCGGTAATCTTGAAATGGTGCGTACAACTTTTAGGGTACATCGGCGATCGATCGCGCTTCGCGCCGATCAAGACCAAGATTCGCGTGGCGATGCAAGACTGCATTTCTTTTTTCTTTTTTCTTTTTTTTTTTTCCAGTCAGCCACACGTAAATCGGTTCTGATCAGGGTGAAGCATCGATGACCGCGCGAGCGTACCGAACGAACGTTGTTGCTTGCGAGTGTCGACCGAACTCGAAGCGAGAATTATCTTTGTCGAATTCTGATGAATCTCCCCGGGAGAGGAGAAGAGTCTTTTCTTCCCTCCCACATGTCCGCTCTCGCTTTAACCACGCGATTTTATCGCGTTTTGTCCAGCGATCGGCGGCGCTCGCGCACGATTTTCTTGTCTATGCTTACCTCACGTTAGGATCTCTCAAGGAATTTGGACTCTGGTACTCTGACGTCAGTCGGTGGCCGTTCTGTTCGGACGGTATTCTTGGTAAATCGTTTCTGCTTGATTCTACGGACGGTACTCTGCCGAGGCTTCCATGGTGGCTCGACTCGGTCGTCTGACCGACGATCGTGATCCCACCACCGGTGGAGGGATATTGTTCCGTGGACGGTACTCTGGTCAGGCCCACCGCGGCGGTTGGGTACTGCTCCGTGGACGGTACTCTGATCAGCGTATTAGTGGTCGGGTATTGCTCGGAGGACGGTACTCTGATCAGCGTGGCATCATATCGCTCGCCGGATGAGGCTCTGTTAAGCACAGCACCAGGCGGCGCGTATTTCTCCTCAGACGCGACCCGAACAAGTATGCCAGACGACGGAGGTGGTGGATACGGTTGTTCCGTGGACGGTACTCGGTTAAGACTCACAGTCACTGCTGCGGTGGTAGCGTATTGCTCGGCGGAAGGTACTCGCGTGATACTCGAGTACTGTTCCACTGAAATGGTTCTGGTAAGGGTACCAGTGGTACCACCACCGGCGCTAGACGTCACCGCGTGCTGTTCGGTGGACGGTATCCTGGTGAGGGTGCCCAAATTGCTCGCTGAGCAGCTCATCGTCATCATTGAAGAAGTGCCACTGAAGGCCACCGAGCGTCGTTTCGGGTTGTAGCGTGGTGGTCCTTTAAATGGTACTGGAAAATCGCAAGGGTTGCAAGGTTAAGTAAAGAAAAGATTACTTAGCCTTACAAGAGAAAAGGCGCGAGCAATTCTGCCGTCTTCTCAGACGAGCGTCGACACGAGTCTTCAGGGGCGAAACATGAAAATCATATCGAGCGATTAATATTGCATTTGGATTACGATCGTTCGGAAAGAACGCGAGCTAGAAATGCTGAACCCTAAACAGTTAAAAACTTTTCTTGATTCCAATCAAATATATTCCATATGTAATTCTATATTAATCTAATTTCGTATCTTATTGTATTTTGTCAAGGTTCATCAAATTTTTTTTTTAAACCTGATGATCTAATAGCACATCATGTCACCTTAAAGTTCTGAAATCATAAATAACGAAAAATCATAAATACCGCTTGTACTGTCTAGGGTTAAGAGAATAAGTTACACGTGTATAAAGAGCTGCGCGTTACACGATGAGGACAATATTTCGTGACCGAAACAGCTATCGAACAAATTACTTAATCGACACGTGCGTAGGTATCGCGACAGCATTTATGCGTCGTTTTTATCCGCGTTCAATCGACATGCGAGTGTTAGTTGCATGATTTATACATTATGTTTGTTAAAACGAAGAGTTACAGCAAGAGCTCCGAAGACTCCACTATCGATCTTCCGGTGTTCCGACACGGAAGATCATCGTACGGGATTTTTGCAAAGCGATCTTACAAGCGGTCGCCGTGTCGCATACATAAGCACGCACGCATACACGCGCGCACGCACAATGTTATTTCATGATGGCGACGATGATGGTTATTGGCTTCTCCCCGGGTAACAACCAGATATTGCACTCGTCGTTTTAGTACCGACATGTACAGGGCGTCTCGGGATCAATGAAAGAAAAGTAGACGATGTTACGTCTTATGAAGTTGTCGGCGAAAATACTCACATACTGATCATTTTCAAAGTATAAGCTGGAAATTGGAAAATCACTCTTTAAAGTTAAATTATTTAACTTTAAAGAGTAACGAAAACATATATCATTACAATATCATTAAGCTAACCTAGAGCGAACTTTATTTTAATAGAATTTTTATTTGAGATTTAAGTGATAAAGTATTAAAATTTAAATAACGTTAATGCTTTCATCAATTCCGGGGGATACCCTGTACAGACGGAAAAGCTGTAGAAAGCACAAGGATAACGATTCCATCCCCGTTTTTGTTGTATCCGTTTTGTGCGATACAATGTGCTCGAGATTACAGGTAAATTTCGTCGGAATACGTCATGTGCACAAACGATCGACGTCGCCATCGTCAAGTCATCGGAAATGTGTTTCTTCAGGTTCCTTACAGGCTTTGAAAACTCCAACGACTCGCGGGGACCACGTCGATTCACAACGTATCTCGAACTACCAAACATTACTAGTCAAGACATTTTTGCAAATTCAATGCTGCCAGAAAAAAAATCTATAATTCAATACGTCATCATGTTCCATACAACATAAAAATACGTTCGATCGACATATTACCGAACGTTTTTAAATAAAATTTAGTAAAATATAAATAACTCAGGAATAAAATGTTCTTTAAAATCCAACAGAATATTCTAATCCAAAATTTTAATCAACTAATTTATTAGTTAATTATAAAGTCAGAAAATTATTTATTAAAAACATTATTTATTTAAAATTTGACATTTGTTGATTATAAGGAAAGATACGAGCTTTTCCGATCCGGCAACACTGATTCATTCGACAGTGAACCAAAAATACAGTACCATTAGTTACTGGAAAGCAATCTATCAAGAGGTAGTGTCGTTACTTTTTCGCGATATCACAAATGTACTCGACGTCATACACGACCATCACCACCAAAAATCCCATGACAAATGATTATAAATCTTTACGTTACTCGTCACACAGCACAGACACAGGTAGATAAAGTACATTGACACACATACGTCACGCTCACAACGCACCTCGCGTGTAATATATAAAATTCCAGAAGCACCCTCTAAGTAACTACAATACGATACGAGAGAAACTACCAAGTGATGCCTCTATATTACAGGAAAAGCAGCGTGCACATGCTCATGCCATGCTCGACTATAATAATGCCACATAAAAACATATATGTTTTGTAGACCACGATCTCGTTTCTTATCAGATAACATTTGTGAACCTTATCATCGATCGCGGCCATATACGACTTTATTTCAACGAACTAATTGCAGATATTGTTAGATATCGTAGATATCGGCCTCAAAATACACGATATCGGCAATAATCGCAACATCACGATAATTAACTTAGACTATTCTCAAGGTTCCGAATCATTTCAATTATCGAACTGATCGCGAAGATTGTATTAAAAATAGTATCGGATTATATTAGAAAAATTCCCCAGACCCCCCTCTCCCAGACCGTCATGCTCGTCGCTAACTCTTGATGTTCGGCGCAGAGTTTTAACTTATCTAATAAACGTACACGTTCGTGAAAAAGGGATTAGAATCAAATAGCCACGCTGATAGTTTTCGCGGGTGTGGCGATTGAATATGGAAAAATCTTGTCGAGTAACAAGATTACGGTTATCCGTCTTCTAAGCCTGTTCGTCCCATTTGTGATCCCGGAAGGATGATCACCGTTCGGCGTTATCATCGTTGCGCGAGCAACGAGCTGACGGAACAATGTTCAAGAGAAAAAAGGAAAGATAGAAAGAGAAGCAAGAACACGAATGGACGGGGGGGGAGGGGAGGTAGAAAGATAGAAGAGATCGTCAACGTCTGTCGTTTATTCTTGCAACATCATGCCTTGACCTCTCCAAGCAAGTTTTCTGCGTCCGGATATTCGCGCCCCCGCATTCCTCGCTTCTCCTACTCATCGCGGAAGAACGATTTTTTACATTTCGTGCGACGTTCATAACTCACCAACTTCCTCCGATTGATAGTTCTTGATGACTTCGGCGAGCTCCATGTTGCCCGCGATTACAGCGACTTGGTACGGTGTTTGGTTCGCGTAGTTGAGCGCGTCCTTCTGCGCGCCCCTGAAGAGTAGCTGACGTATGCACGAGGCGTCCGTGTTATTCACCGCGCACACGTGCAACGGCGTGTTACCGGACGCGTTGCGTGCGTTCATGTCAGCGCCATAGAAAAGCAGGTGGTCCAGATGCTGCACCAGATTGTTGCGACATGCCTGCAGGCATACGACAGAGTAGGCGCGTATTAGGCGCGGAAATCGTTCAATGGAGTTCAAGCCGCATTCTTCGCTAACTCGTAACCAGCACATTCTGATTCGAGTATTTTTTTTCTTATGCGAGAAATTATGAATGAACTCGTAATGGCTCGCTTTACGAGAAATTAGTCTTACAAAAAATTATTAATCTCATTAAAAGATAAGATTTCTAATCTAGTTGTTATTAAAAAATTATCACAAAGTATGCAATACGTTGAAATCTTATTAATGTAATAAAAAGATAAAAAACGAAATCTTATCAAAAATTCATTGAATTATATATAAGTTATATATGTTCGTAAGAAAAAATCTGATCCTTCCTACACTCTTTTATTTTTAATATCGATATAAAACTCCATTTGTTATCCAATAAAAATCTACAGAAAGAAGCACAACCTGATGAACTTCCTGCCAGCCCTGGAGATCCTGAGCTCCTATCGTCGCATGATCGTGAAGCAACGTCTCGCAGAGCATCGGATCGGTCTTGTAAATGACACTATAATAGAGCGGCGTCAAGCCCTTGGTATCCTTGTAATTTGGACTAGCACCCAGTTCCAGAAGCGTCTTTACCGCCTCCAAACTGTTCCGTTCAACAGCACGGTGCATCGCTGTCAAGCCCTCTTTCGTTCGATAGTCCAGGAGAGCACCGCCATTGACCAATGCAATTATAACCTTGGACGGTTTTTTCAAGGTCGTTGCCAAGGTCAAAGGCGTCTCTGGAATCGAGAAAATTTTTAATGATTGTTTTAATGAGCTCGGGATATTTTTCGTATAAAATAAAATATATAAAATATTAATTTTAATTCTGAAATTTTGTATATACTATTATCTGTATGATAAAATATTATACAACTTTCAGTTTCATAAAATCCAAGTTTCATAATAATCCAATAAAATGATTACATAATAATAAATCTCAAGATAAATATTTGCATGTCTCGTTGAGATGGAATTGGTAAAAATCACGCTCTAACTCACTCACTCGTAAGTCATTTTGTAATTTTCTCGTAATTATGCATGTGAATTACCTCCTGTTTCCTGACAATGGAAATTAGGATCCAGCCCCTTGCTGCACATTTTCGCGATCTTCTCGACCTGACTGCTTTGCACATAATCCAATAACCTTCGTAAATTCGTCCTAGTGTGCATAGCCTTGAGCTGTTTCTCATCCAAATGCAGCATCTTGTAAACTCGCCTCTTATATTTAAGCTGAAATTGATTTGGCAGTGATATAACTTACACTTTCTAAACATGCGATCTATTGCTGTTAGAATGGCTATTAACAATGTTCATCACTTTCCATCTCATCGATGTAAAAGCGTGAAATTTATTGCATGCTGCTTGACGCGAATTAATTATTTCTATATTACACGCGATAATGTAGCGGATCAAATAAAATCGTAATACCTGTCGATAGTAAGATACCCGGATATTTCGCTATCCGACTATTCGTCGCGTGCAATTTGTCACGGTATAGACCAACAGTAGCTTCTAGAAGTACTTATGTAAATACATCGCGAGGGAGAACACTGCGCATGGCTATCGTAAATGTATCGTAAATGTATCTCATCGCCAGATCGTCTCACTTGGACGGTTATAATTACTTTCTTACAATCTACTATGAATACGTTCATCAATAAACCGGATGTGACATAAGATGTAAAGTACAGCTATGCCCTTAGGAGAATGAAACTCACGATTTACTCTTTCTTCCTACATTATATATTTTTTAAATGCCGATAAAATTTTTATTGAATTCTCTAAAAATTAATAGGAAAATACTTTTCTTACATCTCCCTTACTTCTCTTACAATTTCATTTTTTTAACTTTCTAAAATTTTTTACAATTTTTTAAGTATTTAAATAATATTAATATATCGTAAAATGGAATACTTTGGGTCAAAATCGAGGTAATTTTGACATAAATTTAATAATGTTCAGACATTAATATCCAAAATCATATCACATTATATTATCTAGGTGTTAGTAAAATTTGGGCTGAAGTAGCTATCCTACTTTATAGTATCTATGATTCAATTTATAAAAGCAGCTTATTTTTTATTTAATCACGAATACAATTGGGACAGTATTATGAAAACAGTGTCGCGAAGAATCACGTCTCGTCATCTATCGCGCCATTTCTTTTCGACGCGACCGCGTGGCCGCATTGAATGCGACCAATAACAGCAAGATAAAGACCACTGTGCCAATGCGTACAGTAACGCCGGATGCGTAAGTGCATCCGCGCTGTCATCAACATCGCGCGGATTGCATCGCGCACACATCAGCCGGTTTTATCGCGCTATGAATGCGGACGGATGCGCTGAACAGTAGCTCGACCTAACGGTACCGCTTATCCCAACTTAAATACTGACACAGAGCGAATATCGAGCGAGATTTGAGGGTGAAAAATGAGAATTAAGCGATGCGCGTTCCTATCTTGCCTACCTATAATTTTAAATTTACGAAGGGTTTGTTCACTTCACCAAGAAGCGAATATGTCAAGTGGATAAAAATGGAAAAAAGCAACCATAGTGAAGCAGCAAAGTAAGTTTTTATACCGAACCGGCGAAGTATATCTATGAGATGAAATCGAGAAAGAACACATAATTTATGCTGATCTTGAACAGATTCCTCAATGTTGCGTATGACGAGTTTGCTTGAGATAACTCTCTCTCTCTCTCTCTCTCTCTCTCCCTCCCTCTCTCTCTCTCTCTCTCTCTCTCTCTCGATAATTAATTATTCCCTAGCGCTCAGCTGACGGCCACCGCTGACACGTAGTCAATTTTTAATTTTTCATCGGATTCATGATTTGCTGAAGTGGCTTCTTACCCACATCATCCCGCTCCGCAATTGTTCAATAATACATAACTCGTGCAAAATAATGGATCGTCAGGTTATCAAAGGAAGTGGCATAAATCGAAGTGGCCCTGAAATTAACTTCCTCCGACTTTCGTGATGAAAGCGAGATTGAAATTGGCAGTAGGGATCGATTATTACAATAAGAAAACTTTGGCACGAGACTAATATTTTACGGCGGAATACCAGCGATTTGAATGTGAAGTTAGTATATAACTAGTATAGTATGTAATAATGTCCCGACAGTAACTGTATATCTTATTCGATCTTCCCGAAATAATTATTGCTTTCCCATTGCATTGAGAAATGCAAAAACAAAATAAAATTATCATCTTTTCTTCTTTTCTTTTTCTTGTCATTCATTTAAACTGTATTTTATTAATTTTCTTTTTAATTTACTTTATTAATTTTCAATTTAAATGTCGTCAGAGAGATTACGTGATCCCTTAATTGAATAAGATAATAATTTATTGCATACTAAGAAGAGATTATTGTATTAAATCTTGCGACGGTTTGTCAAGGTAATGACCAGCAACGCTATTGTTAATTAAATAATAGCAAGCAAATCTTGATGAAATATGATACCTTAAAGAACCCGCAATACTTATGTTTACGGAGAGAATGCAGTCCCGCTGTAAAGGTATTATTGTTAAGACAGATCTTTGCGACATATTCACAGACTTATAGTTTTCGAAATCACAGGATCCATTGTTGTCCAGTGGGGATCCTGCTGACAGGCGTTAGTTAAATGTGAGTTTTTCGCCGACGGGCCCCATGTAATTTGTAACTCGTGCGAGGTGAATGCGGCTTAAAGATGGTTCAAAGAAGCTATATGAGTCAGCCGTCCCTGAAAGTGAATCTCCCGCGACGAAGCGGGGACGTGCAGCTGGCACAGTGGAACCGATCGGGATCGACTGAAGAAGAAGAAAAAGAAGAAGAGGGAAAAGAAGAAGATAACTACAACGACGACGCAGGGAATTCGACGAAGTGGATGGTGATGAGAACTAGCACCGATTACGCAAGAAAACCGCGGGATAGGATCCAGATCTCGTTAACCCGGGACCGGATTATTTGTTTTTCGCAAATCCCCGTTTCAAGTCATCACCGGTCGAGCTGTGCAAGAGCGCGCGCGCGCGGATTCGTCGCACCGCGACCACCGAGTGATTTATGTATAGCGAGGATAGCGAGGATCATCGCGATGATTAATTACATTATACGTACTTCCGCAACCTCTCTTTTTCATTATATGAAAACGATTATAGTTTTGCGGGTTTTTAATTTGAAATTAAAAATGTCATCAAAAATTTCACGTATCATCTTTTTAAAATTGACTTACAAAAAAAATTCAAGCCAATAAAGGCTTGTGAAAAAGTGCAAATGTCATTTACAAATGTATTGCCATATCCTATTTTTCCTATACGATTTAAATAAATCTTATTTAAGAAGGTAATTCCAGATCCCAATTTTATAATTAGATTTTTTATAATTAGATTTTTTTTTTATGTAAAATCTTCAATTCCGACATATTTGGTCGCACATGTTAAAAAATATTCCTGTCTTCTCTCGTTATTTAGCTCAGAAACGTAATTAGATCCTATCAGGCGTGAAGTGGGTCTGCTGACAGGTTTAATGCGCACGCGAGGAAGTTACTTAACCCTTCCGCTACTAAAACGGGAAGCCTTTGCCGTACATTCACTACCACATGTTACTTAAAACCGACTGTGATCGTCCGACTGAAATAAACATATTGGCATTGTCTTCCCTCCCAATTACAATAATAAATAAAATTAGTACGATCGATTCTTGGACTATGTAAACAATCGCAGATTAAAAAGAATGACTTAACAAGAAATAAAAAGAAGCGATTTCCTACCTCTAGATATCCGACGGGTCCATTGAAAGGATAATCGCCGAGACGGCGTTCCTCGTCCAGGAATTTTCCGGCTTTTCCATTCACCGGCGGGCAGAAGAGGCCGTAATTGAAGCTCTCCTTCAGCTCCTGTAAGGCGATAAAATTTTGATATTAAGGCATAAGTAAATCGCGCGAGAGAGGATCAAAGCGACCCGCCACCCCCACTTTTCCTGACTGACACATGCATGTAGCAATAATAATAAACAGGCATCTTTCAGAGGTAATATTCAGGCATACGATTACTTTGTAAAACATTCTCTTTTCAATAATAATCATGCTTATTTGATAATTGGATGACTCAATGCATTGCTTAATATTTATATTGCATATGGTGCACTCAGTGTGTACATATCGCCAAATATCAATACGATTAATGTTATTAATACCCACATGATTCGATGTAACTTATTCCAGCGATGTTAAACGATAAATAAAAACATTAATTTATCTTAATTAAAATTGATTCAGATTTTATGAAAATTATTATTTCCATATAGAATTATATTTAATTTTGTAATTTATTTTAGATACATATATGTATATAAATAATATATATATATAATATATATATATAAATTAATTTATATATATATATAATAATATATATATCTAAATTTCTTTTTTAAAAATTATATTTAAAATATTTATAATTATAAAATATAATTATATTTTTAACAGATATTTAAACTCTCTAAAAAAGATATACATTGTTCATTGCGTGTGATTACAGTTCTTCACGAATTCACTACAAAATTCTCTTAGGCCAATATCTTTAGTATTCATAGGCACAGAGAATAATGTAACAAACTACTTTTTCTCTATGAATACCAAACAAGGACCGGAGAAAATCAATTCTCGATTACATTAATAGTATTTATGACATTCGATAACGGTGACGGAACGTTCTTTTTCACGATATTATAATATTTAACGTTTAGCGAGTAACGACTCGAGATAGGCGAAAAGCAACGCCGAAGAACGCGCGTGCCATGCACCTCCGAGAACCGCGTATTATCACCATATATTCCACTTATGCCACGCGAAAGATCGGCGACGATGCGAAGGAAGACAGTCAGGCCAACCCGACAATCATGGCAACAATAGCCAAGAGTGCAACACGTGCCAAATTAAAGGTTTCGTACATAAAAAGAACGGGAGTCTCCGTACCTTCCCGTACCGATGGTGGAGGTGTGGTCGACCATGGGAAAGTCATGAAATGCGAAAAAAAAGGCAGCTGACGAGCGAGAAAACGGATGTGAACATTTAGTAGCAGATGCTTCAACGTTTTTTTTTTCTTATATGTCATAGAGAGCATCGACTTAAAGCACTCACAATCGATAAATTATCTTACAATGAAGATATCTATTTTAATAATCATATCACAGCGAAGAATCTTACGAAGAATCAAACGATTTTTTATCGCTCATTGAGCGATATAGATATAAATAAGGATATTTTTTCATCTTAAGATATAAGATTTTAAATAAGGACATTTGATCAAAATAAGAGTAACAGTGTGACATAGCGCATTCGAGACAGGATTATAGAACAGCAATTGTATTCTGTCATTTTTAGAGGTTTCCTCTGGCTGTATTTAATGTGCTTTCCTCAAGGTTCGTATTTACAAGTAATATAACGTCCTCGTTTCGCTCTCCATTCGCGAAGCCGGCTCAATAATGCGTCCGTGACACGCTCGTCAGTGGTTTCCTTCGTCGCGCAAAGCTTCATCGTGGGACGTCAAAATTGAGATTTGCAATGCGAATGAATAAAAAGATGAAGAGGCAGACTTATAGTATCAGATTTACAGTAAA
>Ga0157363_1004361_pt1 | contig 13035 bp, 11 predicted proteins | sample AttsexASBM1_FD_111477 | JGI IMG/M metagenome (GOLD analysis project Ga0157363, IMG submission 111477) | Fungus gardens microbial communities from leaf cutter ant in Ribeirão Preto, State of São Paulo, Brazil - Atta sexdens ASBM1 | ecosystem: Host-associated > Fungi > Mycelium > Unclassified ...
AAAAGCGCCAAAGATTGAGGCGGTGTTCCATATGGGAGCCATCAGCGCCACGACGGCGCGGGATGGGGATCTGGTGTGGTCGACCAATGTGGCGTTGTCGCAGTTTCTCTGGCGCTGGTGTGCGGAGAATGATGTCCGGATGATTTACGCCTCTTCGGCGGCCACATATGGCGCGGCGGACAAGCCTGAGATGTTCCGAGATGGTCTGGAGGCGATAGATCCTCTGAAGCCACTGAACCTTTATGGCTGGTCCAAGCAGGCGTTTGATCTGTGGGTGAAGCGGGAGCTTGCAGCGGGGCATCCGGCTCCGAAGCAGTGGGCTGGGCTCAAGTTTTTCAATGTTTACGGACCAAATGAATACCACAAGGGGTCCATGATTTCGGTCGTGAAGGTCAAGTATGATGATCTTCAGCGTGGGGCAGCCGCCAAGCTGTTCAAGTCCGATATTCTCGGCCTGCCAGATGGTCAGCAGAAGCGCGATTTCATCTGGGTCGGTGATGTGGTGAACGTCATGTTGTGGCTGTTCGACCACCCGGATGTCAGTGGGTTGTTCAACTGTGGAACCGGCGTGGCGCGGAGCTATCTGGATCTGGCTTATGCGGTCTGTGACGCGGCGCATCGGGCGCGGGATGTCGAGTTTGTCGAGATGCCTGAGAAACTGCGGGGGCAGTACCAGTCCTATACCTGTGCGGATATGAGCCGACTGCGGGCTGCGGGCTACGATCTTCCGTTTACAACTCTTGAAGATGGTATCCGGCAATATGTCCGGGATTATCTTTCCCGATCGGAGCCAAACCTTTGAGCCAGCCACTGATGTTCCCGGGGTTTGACCCTGTTGCGTTCCATGTCGGGCCTTTGCCTGTGCGGTGGTATGCGCTGGCTTATATGGTGTCTTTCATCATTGCTCTGCCTATTGCGCGGCGGTTGAATCGTCTTGCGCCGGAAGTGGCCACAAGTGAGCAGGTCGATGATTTCCTGTTTTACGCCATTCTGGGTGTTCTGCTGGGCGGTCGTCTTGGATACGTCCTGTTCTACCGGCCTCTGGATTATCTCGCGCACCCGGTGGACATCATCAAGACATGGGACGGCGGGATGTCGTTTCATGGTGGCGCGCTGGGCGTTATTCTGGCTCTGGCTTTCTTCTCCTGGAAAAACCGTCTGAGCTTTCTGGCTTTTGCTGACCGTATTGTGCCGGTCGTTCCGATTGGGCTGGCGCTGGGCCGGTGTGCGAATTTCGTGAATGGGGAATTGTGGGGGCGCCCGGCGTCTCCGGATCTGCCTTGGGCGATGGTGTTTCCGACGGGTGGGCCGGTCGCGCGGCATCCTTCCGAGCTTTATGAGGCGCTGACGGAAGGTGTTCTGCTGCTGTGCGTGATGTTGTTTGCGGCATCGCGGCCCCGACTGCGGGGGCATTTCGGATTCCTGTCAGGGTTGTTCCTGTTCGGGTATGCCTGTGCACGGAGTTTCTGTGAGTTCTTCCGCGAGCCGGATGCGAATATTGGCTTTCTGGCGGGCGGCGTGACGATGGGGCAGATCCTGTGCATTCCCATGGCGCTGGCCGGGATTGGACTGATGACCTACGCCTTTCGTCGCCCTCGGCAGGAGACGGCACATGTCTGAGGCTGTTCTGGGGAGTGATCTGCTCGGCGTGCCGCATGGGTTTTTTACCCGTCTGGGCGGCGTTTCTCCCAAGCCTTATGACAGTTTGAACTGTTCTCTTTCATCCCCTGATGATCTGGCTAATGTGCGGGAGAACCGGGCGCGCGTGGCTCGGCAGCTTCAGGTTGAGCCTGATATGTTGCTGGGTCTGAAGCAGACTCACAGTGACATTACAGTTCCTGTGACTGTCGAGACGCCTCTCTGGGTCATGGGTGCTGGGCAGAATGGCGATGCGTTGGTGACAGACCGCCCTGATGTGGGTGTCAGCGTCATTACGGCGGACTGTGGGCCTATTCTGCTCGCTTCGGGCGATGGCCGTGTTGTCGGGGCTGCTCATGCAGGGTGGCGCGGGGCTGCTGGCGGGATTCTGGAATCCGTTGTGGCGCAGATGGAGGCTCTTGGGGCTGCAGGGATCCGGGCTGCTGTCGGGCCGTGTATCGGGCCGGAAAGCTACGAAGTAGGGCCGGATATGCGGGATGCGGTTCTGGCGCAGGATCAGGACGCTGAGGCGTTCTTTCGTCTGGCAGACCGTGCCGGGCATTTCATGTTTGATCTGCCGGGTTACTGCGCTGCGCGCCTGCGGGCCGCTGGGGTTCAGAAGATCGAAGTGCTTGGCGTTGATACACTGACAGATCAGCGGTTCTTCAGCCATCGGCGCCGGACGCTGGCAGGCGGGGGCCATATTGGGCATCAGATTTCGGCCATTCGACCCCGTCTTTCATCATAATATTTCTGCGGCATTGTAAGCTTGTTCGCGGAGCGGTGAGTGTTATCGTTCCGGGATGAAAATGCTTCGTCCTGTCCAGATTCTGTGTTCTGCCGCGATGGCAGTGTGTATGTGTGGTGCGGCTTATGCAGCGCCGTCGCATCTTCTTGTTCGTAATGCCCTGATTTTTTCGATGGCCGATGGGCAGAAAGCGCCTTTCAAAGGGTATTTCTCTGTTCGTTCGGATGGCGTGATCGATCATATCGGGGCGGGTCTTCCGCCCAAAGGGTTGAAAGCCGATCAGGATGTGGATCTGCATGGGCATTGGGTGATGCCGGGGTTCATTTCCGCGCATAGCCATCTCTGGCAGGCTGCCTATCGGGGGCTGGCGGCGGATCAGACGCTGATGGGCTGGATTGAGGCTTTGTATTCCGGAAAGGCGAGCGTTGTTCGGCCCGAGGACATTTACTGGTTCACGCTGGAGGGGGCGCTGGATCATCTCGCGCATGGCGTGACGGCGGCTTACAATTTCAACTATGGCGGGGCGAATTCCGGTGTTGTTGAAACGACGGACCGGTTGCAGTTCCAGGCAGAGGCAGTCTCTGGACTTCGGTTCGTGCATGGGCTGGAGCCTTTGCCAAGCAAGGCGGATGTTTCGCTTGCTAAAGCCCGACAGCATGTAGGGGATTTTCTGGCGTGGTCCGCCGGGCAGCATGTGGGAGCTACATTCCTGTCCGTGATGATCAATGGTGGGACGGGATTTCACGATACCGGCGAGGTGGCGAAGATCGAAGGGGCGGTGATGCGGGAGTATCATCTGTCCAATCAGAGCCATTATCTTGAGCCGCCTGAGAATGTCTCAGTTCAGCAGGCTCGGTTTCACTGGTTCGAGGATGAAGGCATTCTTGGTCCGCATCTGATCTTCGGACATTTCATTCATACGACGCCTGAGATCATTGACCGATCCGTAAAGGCAGGGGCGTCCATGGTCTGGAACCCGCTTTCAAATGGTCGTCTGGCGTCAGGGACGGCGGATATTCCGGCCTATCTGAAAGCTGGCTTACGGGTTGGGATGGGAGAGGATGGGGAAGCCAGTGCGGATCTGGCTGATCCTTTCGAAAACATGCGGACCGGGCTTTATGCCATCCGGGACAAGTACCAGAGCGCTGCAATCATGAGCCCGTATGATGTGGTGCGCCTGCACACGCGAGGGAGTGCAGATGTTCTGGAGGTCGGGGATCGTCTTGGGAGTTTGGAAGTTGGGAAATTTGCGGATTTTCTTGTGATTGATCCGACCAATCTTGGGTATGTGTTTGACCCGTATGCCACGCTGGTTTTTGCTGCGGCTCAGGAAAATCTGGAGCAGGTCTATGTGGGAGGCGTGTTGATGGTGGAGCATGGCAAGCCGCTGAAGCAGGATTTTGCGCATGTTCGGCAGGAAGCTGATCGACGGGTTGCGGCCTCTATTCAGCATTAAAAAAAGCCGGGGTGTGATCCCCGGCTTTTTTTATGTCAGACGCTGTGGGTTTTTGCTTCACGATCCCAGAAGCGGAGCTTCCGGCAGGTGGTGATGAAGGGTTTGAAATCGCCATCGTTCTTGATGGCGATCACACCATCGTCCATGTCGTCGGGCGTGATGCCGCCTTTTGCCAGAAGCGGGGCAGCATCCGGGCCGTAGGCGATGAATTTGGCGTGGGCGAAAGCATCTGCCACGAAGTCACGGGCTGTTGCTTCCTTGCTCAGAAGCTTTGTTCCCTCAGCAGAAGAGAGCAGCACGACGGCGTCGTAAAGTACGGACGGCGCACCGACGATTTTCTGGCCTGCCGGGACGGTTGTGCCGTCTGTCAACGTCACGCCTCCGACAACAGGGGCGACCAGTTCAATCAATGTGCCTTCCGCCTTTGCAGCTTTCTGGAGAGCGTCCAGCAAGGCTGCATCCGTACCGTCTGTAATCACGACGCCCAGTTTACGGCCTGCGAAAGAGGCTGGCCCGTTCTTGAGGATGCTGAGCGCTGTTGAGGCGGCCAGGTCGGTGATGGGTGTACGGGCGGCCGGGGCTGGTGCGGGCAGATCTTTCAGGCCCAAACCTTCAGCGACACCCTTGGCCAGCGTTTCATCCACATTCAGCAGATGAGCGACGACGCGGGACCGGATGTTTGGCGTTTCAACCTTGCTGAGTTCGAACACGAACGCGTTTTTTATGTGCGTTTGTTCGGGCTTTGTCTGGCTGATGTAGAACTGGCGTGCCTGGCTGTAGTGATCGGCGAAGAGTTCACCGCGTTCGCGGGTCGTGCGACCGTTGTCATCCGGGAAGTGCCGGTAGCCGGTTTTTGGGTTTTCGCGCGGGCCAGCACCCCAGGAATTGGGTTCGTAATTCACGCGGCCCTTCGGGTTGTGCATGGCGGCGTGGCCGTCCTGCTGGAAGTTGTGGAACGGGCATTTGGGCGCGTTAATGGGGATATGCGTGAAGTTCGGGCCCCCGAGCCGCTTTGTCTGCGTATCCAGATACGAGAAGTTCCGGCCTTGCAGGAGCGGATCGTTGGTGAAGCCGATACCGGGGACGACGTTCTGGGTGCAGAAGGCAACCTGTTCGGTTTCGGCGAAGAAGTTGTCCACCACGCGGTCCAGCACGAGGCGACCGATCCGGCGGACAGGGACAAGTTCTTCCGGGATAAGTTTGGTCGCATCCAGAATGTCAAAGTCGAATTTGTCGGCGAAGGCGTCATCAAAGAGCTGTACGCCCAGTTCCCATTCCGGGTAGTCGCCGGACTCGATGGCCTGCCAGAGGTCGCGACGGTGAAAGTCAGGGTCGGCGCCGTTGATCTTGACGGCCTCGTTCCAGACGACCGACTGTAGGCCTTGCTTCGGCTTCCAGTGGAATTTCACGTAGGTGGATTTTCCTTCGGCGTTTATGAGCCGGAAGGTATGGACGCCGAAGCCTTCCATGAAGCGGAAAGAGCGGGGGATGGCACGGTCTGACATGATCCAGAGGAGCATGTGGACGGTTTCGGGCGAGAGGGATGCGAAGTCCCAAAAGTTGTCATGGGCGGACTGCGCCTGCGGGAAGCCGCGATCGGGCTCTTCCTTTACGGCGTGCACCATGTCGGGGAACTTGATGGCGTCCTGGATGAAGAACACGGGCATGTTGTTGCCCACGAGATCCCAGTTGCCTTCCTCGGTGTAGAGCTTCACGGCGAAACCGCGGACGTCGCGGGCGAGATCGAATGAGCCCTTGCCACCTGCGACGGTTGAGAAGCGGACGAATGCCGGGACGCGGGTGCCGGTTTTTCCGAGGACGCTTGCAGTTGTGTAGTCAGACAGGGAGTCTGTGAGTTCGAAGAAGCCATGAGCGCCGTAGCCGCGGGCATGAACAACGCGTTCTGGAATGCGTTCGTGATCGAAGTGGAAGATCTTTTCACGGAAATGGAAGTCTTCCAGAAGCGTTCCGCCGCGCGGGCCAGCTTTCAGGGAGTTTTGGTCATCCGCGACGGGAACACCCTGCTGGGTGGTCAAAGTTGGGATGTCGCCATCTGCGGTCTGATGGGTTGCACCCTGGGGGCCGCGCTCGAAGGTCTGGTCACCGATGGTCACGGTGGTGCGTTTATCTGCCGTGTCGCTCATGGTTCGGTCCGATCTGCTGTCGTCGCGAATGTCCGGATTGAAGAATGCCGGGCCCTTCGGTCTGATTTCAGTAAGTCGATTTCCGCTCTAGGAAATCCTTACGCTTTAGAAGTCAGAGTCCCCGGTAAATGTTCCGGAAAATAATTTGCTGAAATGTTCTGAACTGAATGAAAGAGTGTGTCGTTAGGGCTCCTTACTTGCATCTTTCATGCAGTTCAGGAGGCTTGAATGCCTGTCGATCCCCGTAATCGTTATCCTCAGCCTCCTTTTGAGGGGCAAAGTCAGCCTTTTCCTGGGTTGTCATCAAAAATGACGCCGCAGCCTGATTATGGCGAAAAAACCTATCAGGGTTCTGGGAAGCTGACGGGACAGGTAGCTCTGATTACAGGGGGTGATTCGGGGATTGGGCGCGCTGTGGCGCTGGCTTTTGCTCGCGAGGGGGCCGAGGTTGCCATTTCCTATCTTGAGACTGAAAGTCAGGATGCAAAGGATATTGCGGGGCAGATTGAAGCAGAGGGGCGGCGTTGTCTGCTGCTGCCGGGGGATATCCGTGAGGCGACGCATTGCAAACTACTTGTTAGCAAGGTTCTGGAAGAGTTCGGCCGTCTCGATATTCTTGTGAACAATGCTGCGTTTCAGAACTGGGCGGAGCATCTGGAGGATATCAGTGACGACAAGTGGCGGCGTCATTTTGATACGAACACGCATGCTCTTTTCTATTTGACGAAGGCTGCTTTGCCTCATCTGAAGCCGGGGTCGTCCATTATCAACACGTCCTCGGTTAATCTGAAGACGCCGCCTCAGATTCTCGTGCCATATTCCATGACGAAAGCGGCTATTGCGAACTTTACGGTGAGTATGGCGCAGCAGCTTGCATCGCGTGGCATTCGGGTGAATGGCGTTATGCCTGGCCCGATCTGGACGCCGTTCATTGCGACGGGAATGCCGGAAGAAGCGCAGAAGAGCATTGGTTCTGATGTTCCGCTCGGCCGTCCGGGTCAGCCAGCGGAACTGGCTGGGGCTTATGTATATTTTGCTGACCCGCTGAACAGTTACACGACGGGTGCTCTGTTGCCTGTTAATGGCGGCATGCCGATGCTCTGATCGGGTCTGGATATTCTGGATTTCAGTGGAACGCCTGCTCCTGATCGAGCGGGCGTTTTTCTGTTCTGGGGCCGAAGAGAAGGGTGATGCTAGCCCCTATGAGGAGGACGCAGGTTGTGAGACCGAAGACGCCGGGGAAACCGGCTTTCGGGTAAATCCAGCCAATCAGGACGGGGGAAGAGATGGCGCCCAGACGGGCGATTGCGGAAGCCAGTCCCATACCTCTTCCCCGCAGGGATGTCGGGAAGAGTTCGGGGGTGTAGGCGTAGATGCCGCCGTAGGTTCCATTCATGAACATGGACAGCATGATTCCGAAAAGCAGGACCTGTGTGGGTGTCTGGCTTGCGGCCATGCCGATGGCACTGATCCCGCCACCGATCATGAAGGTAGCGACCGTGGCGCGTCGACCAAGACGCTCGGTGCAGAAAGCCGAGGCCAGGTATCCGGGAAGTTGTGCTGCGTAAATCGAGATGGCGTAGGCAAAGCTGCGGGTCACGGTCATGCCGCGCTCGATCATGAGCGTTGGGATCCAGGTGAAGAACGCGTAGAAGCAGAAGGTGATGCTCAGCCACATGGCCCAGCTCATGAATGTGGAGCGTCTGAGGCCGGGGGTGAAAAGGTCGCTCAGGGGGCGGTGTGTTTTTTGGGCTGTGTCGGGAGTTATCGAAAGACCTGCGGCCAGTCCGGCGCTTTGTTCGATAGTTCCGACAATTCGGCAGGCTTCAGGGGTTCGTCCCTGCTGGTCGAGCCATCTTGGGGATTCGGGGAGAGTGCGTCGCCACCAGAGAAGCATCAGGACGGGTAGTGCTGTGGCAACGAGGGCCCATCGCCAGCCATCTGGTGATGAAGGGACGATCATGAAGCCTAGAATGGCGGCGGCAACGTAACCGAAAGAATAGAAGCCGGTCAGGCTGGCCGTGAAGGCGCCGCGATAACGGGATGAGACGAATTCACTCAGATAGGGGGCGATGATCGTGGCTTCTGCGCCGGCGCCCAGTCCGGCGAGAAGACGGGCGCTGAAGAAGCTGCTGAATGTGCCGGAGACTGCCGAAAAAAGGGACCCGATGGCGTAGAGCGCGAGGGCGCTCATCATGACGGAGCGGCGGCCCGATCTGTCAGCCCACCAGCCGGCCAGTAGGGAGCCGAGGCCGTATCCCAGATAGGTGGCGCTTCCCAGAACGCCGAGGGCTGGGCCGGACAGGTGCCATTCCGTTTTCAGAACCGGGAGGGTGAAAGCAACGATGGCGGAGTCCAGACCGTCGAACATGTATCCGCAGCCACCAAGGATCAGAAGCCGGCGGTGGAAGGGGGTAAAGGGCAGGTGTTCGAGGCGTTGGGCAATGCTCATGGATTCTCTGTGACGGAGGCAGCTACGGGAGGTGCGACAGACTATCCGGCGGTTTGGGGGAGGGTCCAGTCATGGTGGGGCTCGCTATGAGGACGATGGAATCCGGGAAAAAGGTTGTGTTGAGCGCAGTTTTCCGCTACTCCGCCGCTCGCGCAGGCACCCCTGGAGGTCTGCGTGGTTAACGAAATTCAATACGCAGGAGCGTAACAGTGGCTAATTTGACGACACTTGCTGTCTCGACGCGCGCGAAGGCTGGTAAGGGGGCAGCGCGCGCAACGAGACGTGCCGGGCTGGTTCCGGCAGTAATCTATGGTGGCAAGCAGGAGCCTTCCATCATTGCTCTTGATCCGCGCGTGATCATGAAGGAACTGCACCGTGGTGGCTGGTCCTCCCGCGTGTACAACCTGGCAGCAGAAGGCGCAGAGCCGGTTGCAGCTCTGATCCGTGACGTGCAGCTACACCCGGTGACGGATGCTCCGATTCATGTGGACTTCCAGCGCGTTTCCGCTGGTACGAAGGTTCACGTTGAAGTCTCCATCGTCTTCACGGGCGAAGAAAAGGCTCCGGGCATCAAGCGCGGTGGCGTTCTGAACGTTGTCCGTCACTATGTTGACGTTGCTGCTGACCCAGCCAACATTCCTGAGCACTTCACGGCTGACCTGAGCGCGCTGGACATCCATGACAGCGTTCGTTGGGCCGACCTGAAGGGAACCGAAGGTGTTTCTCTAACGGGTGGTCAGGCTACGGATATCGTGATCGCTTCCGTTGCTCCGCCGACCATCGACGCAGAAATGGAAGCTGAAGCTGCTGCCAAGGCTGCTGCCGCTGCTGAAGCCGCTGCAAAGCCGGGCGCAAAGAAGAAGTAAGTCATGAGGCTCTGGACCGGTCTCGGCAACCCCGAGCCGGGGATGAGCCGTCATCGACATAACATCGGCTTTATGGCGGTTGATGAAATCGCCAGGCGTCACGGGTTTTCCCCGTGGCGCAAGCGCTTTCGGGGGGAGACTTCCGAGGGTGTTCTTGGGGGGCAGAAAATCCTGCTCCTCAAGCCGATGACCTACATGAACCTGTCGGGCGACAGCGTTCAGCAGGCCGCGCAGTTCTTCAAGATCGCGCAGGCCGACATCACCGTTTTCCATGATGAACTCGATCTTGCTTTCGGCAAGCTGCGCATCAAGCGCGGCGGCGGTGCGGCAGGGCATAATGGCCTGCGCTCAATGGATCGCTGTCTTCCCGGGCCGGATTACTGGCGTGTGCGGATGGGCATTGGCCATCCGGGGCACAAGGACCGGGTACACGGGCATGTTCTGGGAAATTTCGCCAAGGCGGAAGAACCGGAGCTGGAGCGGTGGCTTGAGGCGGTTGCGGATGCTGCGCCTATTCTGGCCAAGGGCGAGAATGAAGCGTTTATGACAAAAGTGGCGCTGCTTACGGCCTGAGTTCCTGGAGACTTCACGTCTCTTATGGTCAGATTTTTTCACTGTTATAATGTGCGGGTATCGTTGCCGGAGAGAGATCTCAGGCGGGAATCGTACTCTGCCGCCTGTTTTGCTGGGCGCAGGTGTTGTCCGTGGGCGCGGATTCTGCGAACACAGGGCAACTGAATTCTGAGACTGGGCTGACCGATCTGGCGGCCTGAAAGATGGAGAGCACAATGGGTTTCAATTGCGGCATCGTTGGTCTGCCCAATGTTGGCAAGTCCACGTTGTTCAATGCCCTGACGGAAACAGCCGCAGCGCAGGCAGCGAACTACCCATTCTGCACCATTGAACCAAATACGGGCCGTGTTGCCGTGCCGGATCCGCGGCTGGATATTCTGGTGAAGATCGGTAAGTCCCAGAAAGAGATCCCGACCAGCCTTGAGTTTGTTGATATTGCGGGTTTGGTGCGTGGTGCGTCCAAGGGCGAGGGGCTGGGGAACCAGTTTCTGGCAAATATCCGTGAGACGGATGCGATCATCCATGTTCTGCGTTGCTTCGAAGACGATGACATCACGCATGTTGAAGGTGGGGTGGATCCGGTTCGGGATGCGGACATCATCGAGACTGAACTGATGCTTGCGGATCTGGAAAGCCTTGAGAAGCGCCAGATCAATCTTCAGAAGCGTGCCCGCGGGAATGACCGCGAAGCACAGGCCCAGCTTGAGCTGATGGAGCCGCTGATTGCTGCGCTGCGTGATGGTAAGCCTGCACGTACGGCGGTGCCAAAGGGCCAGGAGGAGGAAGCTGCGCGTCTTCAGCTTCTGACGACGAAGCCGGTTCTGTATGTTTGTAACGTTGAAGAGGCTTCTGCGGCCACTGGAAACGCTCACTCGGAGGCGGTTCGCAAGCGTGCTGAGGAAGAAGGCGCTGGGGTTGTGATCGTGTCGGCTGCGATCGAGGCCGAGGTCAGTCAGTTGCCGCAGGAAGATCGTACGGAGTTCCTGGAAGGGCTTGGTCTGAGCGACAGTGGTCTGGATCGTGTGATTGCGGCTGGCTATCGCCTGCTGGGTCTGCGGACCTACTTCACGGTCGGGCCGAAGGAAGCGCGTGCCTGGACGATTACGGCAGGAACGAAAGCCCCTCAGGCTGCTGCCGTTATTCACAATGACTTCGAACGTGGCTTTATTGCCTGCGAAACGGTTGCTTTTGACGACTATGTGGCCTGCAATGGTGAGGCAGGTGCCAAGGAGGCCGGGAAGTTGCGTATCGAAGGCAAGGAATATGTTGTGCAGGACGGAGATATTCTCCTTTTCCGATTCAATGTCTGACGCTTCGGCTATCCTGAAAAGCCTGACGGACAAGGCCCGTCAGGCGAGCCGTGGCTTGGCGCGGGCTGATGAGGCCACGCGGAACCTGGCGCTTGTGGCTGCTGCTGCGGCACTTCGTGAAAATTCTGAAGCGATTGTTGCGGCCAACCAGCAGGATCTGGCCACACTGTCTGCTGACCGGACGGCAGCGTTCCGGGATCGTCTGACGCTGACGCCTGAGCGGGTCGAGGCTATGGCGAAGGGTCTGGAAGACGTTGCCCAACTACCAGATCCGCTTGGACGTATTCTGGCGGAATGGGAGCGACCGAACGGGTTGCTGTTCCGCCGGGTTGCGGTGCCGCTTGGTGTCATTGGCATGATTTACGAAAGCCGGCCGAATGTTGGGGCGGATGCTGCGGCACTTTGCATCAAATCGGGCAATGCCGTTATTCTGCGTGGAGGTGGTGAAAGCCTGAATTCGGCGCGTGCCATTCATGCGGCGATGGTTGCTGGGTTGGAGCAGGCGGGTCTTGATCCGGCTTGCGTGCAGATTCTGCCTTCTGCTGATCGTGCGCTGGTTGGGGCTCTGCTTCAGGCGGCTGATGGGGTTGATCTCATTATTCCGCGCGGTGGAAAGTCCCTGGTTGAGCGTGTTCAGCGTGAGGCGCGTGTGCCTGTTCTGGCGCATGCGGATGGGCTGAATCATACGTATGTTCACGCTAGCGCTGATCCGGAAATGGCGCGTCGGGTTCTATTGGATGCCAAGATGCGTCGGACAGGGATCTGTGGGGCGACGGAGACGCTGCTGATTGATCGGGCGATTGCTCCGTCACTGCTGCCGCTGATTGTAGACGATCTGGCTGCCAAAGGTTGTACATTCCGGGCAGATGACGCTGCTCGAGCGATTGTTTCGTCTTTACCGGCGGCCAGTGCGGCGGATTTCGATACCGAATGGCTGGATTCGATTCTGTCCATTGCGGTTGTGGATGGCGTTGAAGAGGCTCTGGAGCACATTGCACGTCATGGCAGTGCACATACGGAAGCCATCATTGCCGAAGATCCCGAAGCTGCTGCCGTGTTTCTGAATGGGACAGACAGTGCTGTGGTGTTGTGGAATGCATCTACGCAATTCTGTGATGGTGGTGAGTTTGGATTCGGGGCGGAGATCGGTATCGCTACAGGGCGGATGCATGCCCGTGGGCCGGTCGGCCTTGAGCAGTTGACCTGCTATCGCTACGAAGTTCGTGGCAATGGACAAGTGCGCGGCTGACTGTGATCCCGACATTTGGGGACGGGCGCCGGATGCGGATTGGCCTTCTGGGAGGGTCTTTCAATCCGGCGCATATCGGGCATCTTCAGGTGGCGCAGCGTGCCTTGCGCGCTCTACGGCTGGATCAGGTCTGGCTTATGGTGTCACCGGGAAATCCGCTGAAGCCTCGGAAGGGTATGGGGACGTTCAGGGCGCGACTTGCCTCGGCGCAGAGATTTGCTGACGGGCGGCGCATCTGTGCGACGGATATCGAAGCTCGTCTGAAACAGCGTTATACGGTAAAGACTGTGTCGTTGTTGAAGCAGCGTTTTCCGAATGTGCAGTTTGTCTGGCTCATGGGTGCTGATGGGCTTGCCCAGTTTTCCCGATGGAAGAACTGGCGTGCTCTGGCCCGGATGATTCCGATCGCGATTCTGCCCCGGCCAGGAAGTGTAACCCCGGCATTACATGGGGCGGCAGCCTCGGTTTTGCGTCGGAATCGGCGGCCATCGAGAGAGGCCCCCATACTGGGGCGGAGAAAAGGAAGCGCTTGGACGTTCCTTTCTGCGCCGCAGAACGATATATCGGCTACAGCGTTGCGTGAGTCTGGGCAAACCTGT
>Ga0157363_1004362_pt1 | contig 13035 bp, 12 predicted proteins | sample AttsexASBM1_FD_111477 | JGI IMG/M metagenome (GOLD analysis project Ga0157363, IMG submission 111477) | Fungus gardens microbial communities from leaf cutter ant in Ribeirão Preto, State of São Paulo, Brazil - Atta sexdens ASBM1 | ecosystem: Host-associated > Fungi > Mycelium > Unclassified ...
AGGACTCTAATTAAGAAGAGGCTCCTTGTCGAGTTCTCTTGTGAAATCCCCACTAGATATCCGCCTTAAGAGATTTACTCGTTGTGTAATCGTTGGACTTTGTGTCTAGTGGTTGCCACAACAATTGTGTCATGTGACTGTGTGACTGTGACTAATGTGACCATTCTGTAATATATATAATATTACATCACTCCTTTTACCTAAGTCCAAAATATAGAAAATAAAATGGAAAATAAAATAAAGCTAAGTCTATTGTTTATAACTACTATTGTTATGACTCAAAGATCTTAGTGTTGGTCAATAAGAAGAATCTTGTATAGGGTTTACACAAGGGAACTTAATAAAAAGCTCTATACATAATTGTCTACCTTATATACTAATACCTAATAGTCTATGTGAGCTATTTCTAGCCTACCCTAAATGACCATGTGTATGACATTATTCCTATTACGACCTTAAGCTAGAGCTCAGGTTACACTTAGACAAAGACTTGAGAAGAGATTAAGGAATTGGATTCAAACAGTAAAGTGTAAGGCTACAGGACTGTATCTATGTTATATATATTAGACTATACATTGTAACAATGAAAAGTCCATGAAGTAAATGAGTCAGAGAACATGAAGAAACAGTGAGAATGAAATAAGGTTATAGCACTTATTACATGAGACACTGACTGAGACTACTATAGTGCAGCTGATCATATCGTCATACTCTTGACCCATTTCTATCTTTAAAGCATCAATCATAACAATTCCTTCCAGATCCTTCTATGTGTCCCATAACTTGTCACTGTCACTGTCACCATGTTATCTGATGTGACTAATATGTGACCACATGATGTCATCACTTTAACCTTAACTCTAAGTTCTAAAAATAGAAAAATCAAAAATAAATCAAAAATCAAAATCAAAATCAAAAAGAAATTGAAAATAAATAAAGTCTACCACCTTCAACTTTGACAACTACTCTAATCAATTTATAAACAATTTTGACCTAAAAAATTTGTTCTACTTTAGACAAAGTCTAAAAAACTTATGCTATTCTTCTATATATACAGATTATAAGTGAATACTATAGTATAGTACTTCTATACAAAAATATACAAGTACTTTACTAAATACTATACAATTCAATGATGAGTATATCTAAAAAGATATCTGTGCTTGATCCCAGCTATCCACAGTAGTCTTCTAGTAGCTACTACCAATCTCTTAGACTTAGAATTTAGTCTTATTTTCTTGACTTTGGGTGGTATTGCCCTTGGTCAAGAATGATGAGAGAATAAGTAAAAGAATAAAGAAGGTTCTAAGTTAGACAGTCTCAGAAAAAAGTATTAAGTTCTGATATTATAAACTTAGACTCAAGCATTAGAGCAAAAGAACAATCTTATATTGGGTAATACAAGAAAACTCAATAGAGTTCCAGTTGCAGAGTATCTACCTTATATACACTTGTTAATAGTTCATACTATACTAAACCTAGCCTATTCTAATAAATATATGTACTATATACTAACATATAGTATGACATTATTGTTCTAGAATCTTTTATATTCTTTTATAATATATGATAGATGTGTGATACTATGTCACATGATGTGACATTTTGTGACTGTCATATTTTATATATACTATGCACATTCAAAGTTTTACACTTATCTCTAGATTAAAATATTTGGTTCCTTTTTGTCATATACAAGTCAACCTATTTGGAAATCACATCTCCACAGTGATATTGTCCCTCAATTATACCAGTCCACCTTCCATGGTGGCCACCTTCTTGCAACATGCCTCATGGTGGTGATATATTCATCTGGGTATTCTGTTTCCTATGACAGAGATACTCCTAACTGACTTGGTCTTTCATAGTAGTATTACTCCTATCAGTGTCTTAACACTGAAACCTCTACTTGGGGTAATAGAGGCTATACTCCTGAAACCCTGAGCATCTTCTACAGTAGGATCTCATATATAAGACTAGTAGTTATACTATAATACACTGGTCTGATAATTGATAAAGATAACTTCTTATTAAACTCAATCTCCAGTGTTTAACAGTGACACACCATATCAGTACTTATTTCCTACTCAGACTTCTTCCTATTTCCTAAAGTTGCAACCACATGGAAGATAGATAGCGCAGCACATAAGCTAAAGCCAAGGTCATTCTACAAGTTTGCACATCTCCAAGTCCTTCTTGCAGACTTTCACCCCCAGTATGAACCACACCTAACACTTTTGAGATACTAGGTATAAGCCTAATATAGCCCATTTATACATTTTTGGCTCACTAAGTTGAACTCATGTGCCAAAACAGATTTGGAAGAGAAATTCGAATTGAGAACAGTGAAAGTTTGAATACTTGAATAGTAGAATAATGAAATTAAATACTATTATTTTAAAGATTTAGAAAATAGCAAACTTATTATGTCTCAGGATGTCCAATTCTTTAAAGACAACTTACCTAGTTGACTTACTACTATTAATGTTAGTATACTGGCTGTTTCTACAGATATTATAAATAAGTTTGTAAATAATGCCTTGGCAAAAAACAAGAGTATTGTTATAAGATCTTGACCTGAATCAACATCTGATATTCCCAGTGTTCCTATGAATGTTATTGATACTAATAGTGTTTTATCTGACATCTATCCTATTATCCCATCTTTTAACAATACTAGCAAGATTCTCTCTAGTCTTCTTCTTGCTCTCAAAAGGTCTTCAAAGTGAATTGATTTGTCTAAAAGGAATGTCTTAGGCTATGTATGCAAACCTATTGAATGATATGGACTTATCACAATTGATAATGCTATTATGACAAGTAAATCAGTCACCTTTGCCTTTATTACAGTTGAAGATAAGCCAAAAACCTATAAAAAAGCCCTCTGTTTCCCCTTCTCAACTTAATGAAAAGGTATTATTAAGTCAGAGTACTCTCAGTTACTAAAGGCAGGTGTTTTTGAGTAGATAAATAAGTTACCTATAAGAAAGAGAGCTATTGGAAGCCAAATTGTTTTCAAGGAGAAAATAGATGGTTATGGTAAGCATATAAAGTTTAAGGTATATATTGTCACAAAGAGATTCTCCCAGATATCCAAAGAGGATTTTGTTAAAACTTTCTTATCTGTGGCTAAGTTCTCTATACTTCATATCTTTCTTGTTCTTACTGATTTTGAGATCCACCAGGTCAATGTAGTAACTGCTTATTTACAAGATAATCTTGATGAGAATATTTATATGAATGTTTTAGACAGAGTACAGGAGCTGGAATCAGATGGCCATTATTAGAGATTAAAAAAGACTTTATATGGTTTGAAGCAGGCCAGACAACAGCAGAAAAAAAACCCTTATGAAGTCTTGACAAAGCTTGAATTCAAGTGCACTTTTGCAGATGACTGTCTTTATGTCTAGAGAAAATAGTATTGCTTGTCCTCATATATGTTGATGACATAGCAGTCAGTGGCCCAAATAGTCATCAGATTTTTTTCTTTCAAGGCTGCTCTAGATAAAGACTTTAAAATAACAGATCTTGGTGAGCTCAAATTCATGCTCAGTATTCTTATTACTCATGATTGTGCTAGGTGTCTCATTTATCTCAATCAATTGGTCTATATCCATCAAGTTCTTATACACTTTGGCATGCAGGATGCATCTCTAGCATCAACCCCACTTGTGATCAAGCATGGGCTCTCTATATCTCATTCCCCAAAGACTGAAGCAGAGAAATGAGCTTACAAAGCTTATGCCAAGGAGATTTATTATCTCTCACTTGTAGGATCTCTACTGTTTGCAACCCAGACCAAACCAGATATCCAATTTGTAGCTAGCCTTATAGCTCAATTTAGTGGAAATCCAGAAATTACTCATTTGGAAGTAGTGAAATGTGTTTTATATTATCTAAAAGGTACTGCTGATTTTAACTTGGTTTTGGAATGCCATGAGGAGAACTCTTTTGATCTTATCAGATAGACAGACTCCAACTGGGCCCAAGATCCTGATAATTATAGGCCCATTGGTGGTTTTGTATTTGATGTTGGTGGTGATGGTTCTGTTGCTTTGTCTTCAAAGTGTTGAGTGAAGAACTCAAGTAAGAGTAGCTATAGCTAGAATAGAGGTAACTTAGTCTTCATAGCATGAAACTTATATATTTTGTATATACTTAGAATAAAAGTAACTAGGTGCATATTGGACAATAGAAGAAACAATCAAAGTTATCTTATACTCATCTCAGTCTTCATAGTACAAAACTGAGGTGAGAACTGTGTAGCATGAAGAGATATACAGTTCAACATTACATAAGGAAATAAGACCAAAAGAAAAGGATGTGATGTCAAATTAGGAGAGAGAGCACAAGACAAATGAACAGCAATACAAAGAAGCAGCCAACAGTTGCCACATCATCTGTTGAGCCAGAATATATTGCATCTGTGAATGCAACAAAAGAAGCTATATGGCTCAGAACCTTACTTAAAGAACTGGACTTTCCACAGGTGACAGCAACAATTATCCATGCTGACAACCAGGAATGTATTGCACTTGCTAATAACCCAGTATCACATTTTCATGTGAAACACATTGACATATGCCACCATTTTATTTGAGAACATATCAAGCAGGGCAAGATCAACTTATATTATGTATCAACAAAAGAAATGCTTGCAGACATATTTACTAAGGCACTCTCTCATAAGGCCTTGGTTAAATTTTGAACTTAACTGGGTGTTTTTCCAGGGAAATAATGTCTTGCTGAGGGGGAGTGTGAGTGCTACTCGTCATCTTCATCTAGTCATCATACCCCCTTTGGTTCATTCCATATCTCTTTTATTTTTTATCCATAGTTACATCCACTCCTATCATTACTATGTAAATAGGCACATACTCGAGTGTTTGTTTGTATCTAGTCTGTAGCCAGACTATTCTAGCACCAGTTTCTTTCTTTCTGGTCCTAGTGACACAAATAAATAAATAATCTTATCTGGATATCTACTGTGCGATCTCTCGTTAATCTCTCAAGCCAATTTGAAGCATACTTCAAGTCCGGGGTCGGGTCAGTGTTACCCCTCGATATGTCCGTGTTCCCACTGCGTCCGTCAAACCTGCCGGTTGGGCTCTGCATCAAGCTAGGGTTTAAGCTGATGGTCTAGCTGGTCATTCTTCGCGATTTTGACAGCTAGTTAGACTGTTTCACCATGTCTATGCCTCCATGCTAACTAGACATTTCTACCAGTGTAAATGGGTCGATTTGGGTTGAAGGCGGCTCCATTGAATACAGTGATGTGCATGCTGCACTCTACTGGTTGTGCGTATATTATTATATTTGCATCGAATTGATCCTGATTGATGTGATCCAGCAATGGAATAGTCTCTTTAGCCTTTCAACTTGAAGATCTACGCTTAATTGGTCAAGTTTTGGCTTTTTAGACTGGAAATTGGACCACCAAGGCTCTGACGGCTGGTTGGGTCCCGAACCCTACGTCCCAGATGCGACAATCCCGAAACTCGTCTGGCCACGATATCTCATCCTCATGGGCTTGGTTGTGCGCCAATTTATTCTTACTTGCAGTAGTCCATCTTGAATGATACTTGTCTTTAGCAATACGCGGAAGCCGATCCCACTCAAGCGACTAGAATTCCTGATTCCATGCACAGATTTACTGACCTGGTTCACACCATCTGGGCGACTAGTCAACAAGGAAATCCAAGCATGGGATTCCAGTTCGACTATCAATTCGTCAGATGGGAAGAGGTGCGTCGTCGTCAAAATCCTCCACTTGATCTTCTCTTTGGATTCATTTAATTAGCTCCTATATACACTGCAATGGTTCTAGGACAATGACCCCTGAGGTCTGTCCCAATTCTACTTTATGATACATCCCTTTTATTCAGGGGAAGAAGCCACTCTTCTCGAAAACATGCAGCTCATTCGCGAAACAGGGATCTCTTGGAAGAATAATTGGTTTACAGATGCAATATTCCCAAAGACAACTATACCAGCTAACGAGTTCAACATGCAGACGTACGGGCATTCTTGCTGGAACCATGTCATCTATTAATTCATGTTCCTCAGTCATGGAGTCAACATGGCGGAAGGTATGCCCTCTGGATAGGAATAACTCTGATTTGGATATTGCTGATGTGTTGCTTTCAGCGCTCAAATTAGGGGCACTTGCCTGGAGGTTCACGGGTGATCCAACTGATGTCCGGAGTACTTTCGATCCGATCTATATGCTTTACAAGTTCCACGGACGTGCTGCTGGTACATATTATTGTCAAATCCTCCTCATTGAAACTGATATGGTTTCCTCAAATCAGGGACTTTCTCCGCTGATGAACATATTGCTGGACTTGACCCTTCGTGAGGAATCGAACTTTGTGCTGTCGTACAAGTGTATTAGCCGGCGGTGTCAAGAAATGATTCATATCGACGTCATAATACATTCTGTTGGCAACCGGGTGTCATAAGAATGATTGTGAGTAATCGAGTATGGACATTCATATAGAGACAATTAATAGAATAAATCTCTACATAAATATTTGGACCTAGAATTAATTGTAGAACACTTATATAGAGTCTCATCTACACCTAGGACCCCAGGTGAGTGCTGTATCTACCACGAGTACCTAGTTTCTAAATAAAGCATCTTGTGCTGAACCCTAGGGATTGCTCGCGTGCATTCGTCGTGTCTACAACATCACTGCGCTACTTATAATCTATATTTCTCATTACGCGGTCATTTTTCAATTTTTAATATTAATGAGGTGCTAGGGAATAGATGTTCTCTTTGGCTGCAATTTATCAGATTTTTGGGAACAACTCATTGGCTGATCGTGTTGAAAAAATCGGTAGCGCATTGTTCAAAGCTCGCTAGCCATGATCACAATGCCCCCGCCCCCTCTCTGCTGCTCTTATTCCTGGCTGTAATTGTGGGTTTTATGAATTATCAATCGCGCACTTTTATGTCGATGTAATCCTCAGCACATCAATACGATCATTAAGGTATCCATATTATACAACGATGATCACACACTGCGTATTCATTGCTGGAAATTAAATCAGATTTGGACTCAAGTCATGGATACACCCCTGTGGGGCAATAATGAACCCAACTCAAACGTGTTTGGGTTTGAACCGCACATCTTTCCTCTTGAACTGTTCATTCAGTATGATTCCAGAAATTACCCTTGCTGCACCGTCAATCACCCTCAAGCGTTCCCAAAATTCTGGGCAAATATTCATTCATGGTTAACCAGTCTGATCAAAGCCTTGTACATGCTTTTCTCAGTCCTGCGACATTCTCTGGAGTCGTTGGATCGAATCAGGTCAAAGGTACAGTTCGCGTGTTGGTCTGTAAGATTTTATAAGTATTTGACATATATACGATTCAAGTAATGGTAGAAACACTGTATCAATTTGGCTCAAGTCTTGGTTATACCGTGACCTAGACCAAGAATTTCCGTTTCAAGATTTGAGTCCCCGTTTGGGCACAGGGAAGCGCTCAGAGTACCATCTCTGTTAATGGGGGAAGTCTTACCGCGCTTAATCCGTCATCTGAAACTTCATTGCAAGCTGTTGAGGTATGTCTCTGATAAAGCAAATGCAGGAGCATTCATCAATAATCGTGTCTAAGGTGCCCGCAATCACGATGACCTGATCAGACAAACAAAACTGAATAATATTTTTTCAGGTGTGTGCAGACTCTTGGAGACGTAAAGCGACTTTTCCCTAATGCCCCTGCACAGTACCTGACAGCCGTACGTATACTAACACTTTTTGTACTTGATGCTTCTCACATAGATACACGGCAGACTGATAATGATAATACCCCTACTGACACCTGGCAGCTCGCGATTGATCCATCGACTCTCATGGTTCAAGACTCAACTGAAGCCCTCCTCGCGGAAAATGAGGGCAAATTACCTTTTCAAGTCTGGAAAACGGAGAGTCAACCTATCACAATGACGGCCAAAGCATGTAAGGTGGAATGGGAATTGAATAAGAATACGGCAGTGTCACCACCTCAGAGTCCTGTTGCATGTGTTGAGAATGGGACTGTGGATCAATCCGTTTCCTGAAGCCAAGTTGAGGTTTGGAAAGATCCAGTTATGGAGATATGAAATGAAGTTTTACTTCGTTGATGTGATACATGTATATGAAGGAAGGAAAGGAGAAATTGAGATATTTTATCAAGTCAGTTATACATTTTTGACACTCTTGATATTGAACTGGTTGGCAGACGTCAGAGGATCGCCTGCTTGTGACATTTTAAGTGGACTAGGTTGAGAATTTTCGAAGCGATAATGATAATGATAATAAAGATGATCACAATAAGCTTGCTATATTATTGTTCCTGAAGTATGAGTTAATTAGAATCAGTCTTCAAGTTCTTATGAAGGTCCGTGAGGGTCTGTAGACTAGGAATAGATATGCCCCATCCTAATCATAAAAATATAGTGTTTGCATAAATAGAAACATCTTACATAAGAGGAAAATGTTGTGGTATCAATATAGAACAGTCTCACACACCTCGTGCAGGGACAGCAGCGAAGAAAAGCACAATCGATGACAGATGACAATACTCACAAAAATGTATGGGGTCGCCTTTCGAAGGAAAAGATACAACAGTGCTTTGAGAAAATCTAAGACTCGTTACTCGTTACTGCTCCCACGCTCACAGCTTTGCCGTGCTTCTGACATGTCTGGGCGCAGGTGATATTCCCACCTAGTTCGACTCGTGAGGTAGTGGCAGCTGCTTCGGTGATTGCTTGTGTCACGACTTTGTTCTTGTTCTTGTTCTTGTCAATCAACATCCTATTGCTTCCTGCTCACTCTATCCAAAAGTTGTATCAATGGCAGAACGAAATGAATCTACTATGAAACGTGTCATCCGAGTTGTCGGTGAGTGCTACTCCATCCTTCAGCTCAATCTATCAGTAGTCTCATGTGACTGCATTTACTTCCAGAATTTATCGGAGAGCTCGAGCATCGATTTTCACACTCATTCATTGTCAAGTACTCTGACAAGGCGGATAGTTCTGGTCCTCTTCAAGATACAGAAAGGAAACTAAAGAAAAAAATCAAGGGCAAACAGCATTTAAAGTTGAAAAACAAATGGTGAGTTGAGCTTTCTTCCCTGTCCCCAGGTAGTGCTAAATTATCATGTGATGTAGTATTCTGAACGAAGGAAGTGACCTGAATATTGAAATACACGAATATTCTCGCCTAGAGAAATACTTTGGTATTAGGCACGGCAACAATGACAATTCCCCGTGTAAAGCTAGTGTAAAGTTTGATGATTTATGGAAACACCTGGTTGATGAAGCACAGAAGGAAACCAAACGTGAACTGATATTTTCCTCCATCACTCCCGATTTACTGAGGGTGCTCCAGCCAACTTCAAGGTGGAATTTAATAATCCGATCCAAGGATTATGTTTCTGGGTCGTCTCCGAGGTACACTATTTTGACTGTTGATATATTTCCGGTTGAAGTCAAGTTGTAGGCCCATGAATGTAACTTGAGCGCCCTGGATGCGCAAATAAAGAGCACAATAGAGCAGTTGAACAACTTCAAACCCATTCTGACTCGTCTTCACACAACCACTGATCTCGGGGCGTTTCCCGAGTTTGGAAAGGCCATCAGCGGGGTAATTGAGGCCGCCAGAGGGGTAAATATTCTTGATTATCATGCACACATGTCGTCTGATTTCAAGAAGTTGCATCCTGTGGCTCAAAATGTGGCCGCTTGCATCGAAGTTGTCTACAAAGTTAGCCCTTGTTCGTTTTGACATGGATAGTATGACTGATCAATCTTCTAGAATTTTGAGGCTCAAAAGGAAACCCACGCAGAAATGCAAAGGCTTGCAGAGGCCATAAGTACCCTAGCTAACCAGCTCGACAGCCTCAAACAAGTCCCAAAGTCGGACCAGTTGCGCCAGGCTATCGGCGAATTTCTTGAAATGATGGAAGAAGTGGTGGACTTTATCCAGAATTGGCTTGGCAGCTGGTCGGGTACGTATTCATTTGCATGAGATGAATTTTTGACTCAGTCCTTGTTCCAGCCAAGTACATCCTCACTGTCCCTCAAAAGGACAGAGTTTTTGAATTGCGGAAGAAGGTGGATGGCTTTAGGGGAAGATTCATTGTAGATCTCCTTATAGAGATCCATGTTAATGCCATCGAGGGGAAGGCGATGGAAGAATTAATGGATTCCTCTCGGAAGAACAGGCTCCCCCTGTGTAAACCATGTATGGAAGGCACCCGCAGTGCCGTCCTAACAACAATTGAAACTGAGGTCAACAGTGTCGATGGTCACAATGTAATCTGGATAAGGGGATCTATTGGCGTTGGGAAATCTGCCTTGGCAGCTAGTATTTTGATCCGACTACAGGACCAGGGTCGACATGTGATATCATTCCGATTCGACCGCACACAATCTACCACGATCACTACTGACGCCCTCTGGCGTGTTGTCGCTTGTGATCTTGCCCGCCAGTACCCTTCCTTTCGTCAATACTTGGTCAAACATGATCAATGGCGTAGTTCACCTGGTATTAATCGTCTTTTTGAAGACCTCATTGAGAAACCATTATCCATCCTGGGTAATGTTCCGTGTAAGGAACTTCCAGTGATTGTGATAGATGCATTGGACGAGTGTGGTGGCCTCAGGCACGACTCATCTTCAAAGGATGATTATGAGGGCCTCTTGCGTACGCTCAAGCGTTGGGTTCAGGCCGACCACTTGAAGAAGTTCAAGTTGGTCATTACAAGCCGACCAGAGGATGCTATTACCAAAATGTTCCCCAACTCCATCAGCACACATGTCAATATTCCCTCTGGTAGTGACGTCCAACCGGAAGACAGTGCCTCTGGTGACATCCGTGTGTTTCTCAAGTCACGATTCGACGACATGGGAGTGGAACCTGCATGGACTGCGAAGGCCCTTGATTATCTGGTTCCTCGTGCTACTGGTATTTTTATTTGGGCAACCGCCGCTGCCGAATTTCTTCAGGTCAACCCTCGAGTACGACTTCCCATGTTTCAATCAAAGGGAGGTGGAAATAGTCTGAAAAAATTGTATTCCATGTACTCTGCTGTCGTTCAAACATCATTTGGACGCGATCTCGAAGAGGAAGAAACGAAGGCAATCATTTCTGTTATGGGCTCAATGATTTTTGCCAAGCAACCACTTGATGATGATTCACTTATCATGCTTCCTGAAGTCAAGAGTCGGGACATGTTACAGTTCATTCAAAGAGGTCTTGTTTCTGTCATCGACACCGGCTCTATCCACTATCATTCATTCGTAGAATTTCTCCTCTCTTCCTCCTTTTCAAAAGACCTCCCTGAGTTCGCAGCTGTCCAAAATCGAGACCGTCATGAACGTCAGCTCGCCGTGCTATGTTTGAACACCATGGCATCGTCAGCCCTCCATTTCAATATATGTGGCTTGAAAACTTCGGACATAAGGAATAGGGACATTCAAGCTGCTGACAAGTCGGCTATCTCTCCTCTTCTTTCATATTCATGTCGATTCTGGGCAGAACACCTTGTTGGCAGCCCATGTGAGAAGACGTTGATGGAGGTGGCTCAGTTTGTGATGTACGAGAAGCTACTTTTCTGGATGGAGGTGATGAGCGTTTCAGGAAGAGTTTATGAGGCAACTCTGATCTTGAAGAGGGCACTGGAATGTCCTGAATTGAAGGTATGTTGCTCGCTTGTTTGTTATGGTACCTATCTCATGTTGGCTGGGTAGACACTCGACACCAATAACGAGCTGACTTTATTTATCCATGATACCCTCCGATTTGTTTCGGCATTCATGACTCCTATTTCCGCAAGTGCTCCTCATATATATTTGTCTGCCCTCCCCTTTGCACCCGAGCACTCACTTGTCGCCAAAAAGTTCACTTCAAGGTTTCCAAACACGTTAACAGTGACTGAGGGCAGACCTACTCAGTGGCCATTCACCCTCTTCACTGCTGAGCATAATAAGAATTCTGTGGACTGTCTTGTCTTCTCACCAGATGAAAAGACCTTTGCCTTCATATCATATGGAAATGTTTATATCTGTGACTCTGAAACAGGACATCTTATTTCGGGCCCATTTAGGCTTAAGTACCATTCGTCACCTGGATATGCCCGTTTCAGTCCCGAAGGAACACATATTCTGGTCAAGGACTATCACAGTGCAGTCATCTGGGATATTGAGAGAGGTGAAGCACAGTTTGAAATTGAGGGTGAAGATTTTGTTTTCATTCAGCATGGTCGTTGTCGCGGCAGCATTGCTTCAATCAATTGGATAGATGAAGATGGATCTTCGATTCAGACGCGTTCAACTCAAATCCTGGTCAAGTTGTGGGATGTTGGCAATGGCACATCAAAGTCTAGCCCACTATTCGAGGTGATGAATGCCAATGATGCCCAATTCTCTCCTGATGGGCGATTTCTGGCTGTAGGTAGGATGTCTGAGGGTGTCATTGAATTATTGAATTTAGAAGATGGCAAGAATACTCGACGACTCCCGCATCCTCCTGGGAAATATTCATCACTCGACTTTTCGCAGACCAGTGACATTTTGATGGCCGTATTTAATGAACCTAAGCACATCCGTGTTTGGCAGTTGGACACAGAAGAGATGGCACCCTTTAGTGGTGATATAGGGCATATTCCTCCAGTCGTTATACGTGCATCCCTCACCTCTCACCTATTTATCCTACGCTACCGCACAGTCGAGATATGGGAGGTCTCCATGACTAGCTCGCATATGATCTTTAAGACAAAGTTCAATTCAAGGATAACAGGTATTTGTCCATCACACGATGGCCACAGGATCTTGGTGGGAAGTCAGGATGGAACTGCGAGCATGTGGGATATGAACCTGGTGAGAAATCAGGCTGTCACTATGGACACTCAAGATGATGTGCGGGAATTTATCGCAGTCTCACCCTCCGGAAAGATGGTGGTCACCCAATCAGAACGATTTGTTGAATTATGGGATACAAATACTTGGGAGGTTGTCAGGCGTATGGATTATGAAT
>Ga0157363_1004363_pt1 | contig 13034 bp, 6 predicted proteins | sample AttsexASBM1_FD_111477 | JGI IMG/M metagenome (GOLD analysis project Ga0157363, IMG submission 111477) | Fungus gardens microbial communities from leaf cutter ant in Ribeirão Preto, State of São Paulo, Brazil - Atta sexdens ASBM1 | ecosystem: Host-associated > Fungi > Mycelium > Unclassified ...
ATCATAATTGAAAATCTGCCGCGCGTCTTGTTGAGAATAATCCTCGAAACCACTCGGCAGATCATTTCCAGTCGCCTCAACGGGCGCATAATCTGTGATCCTACGGAATCCGGGCGTGTAGCCCATCACAGGTCTACCACCGAGCGTGGAATAGTCGATCCTGGCGCCGCTGTCAGGATCCACCAGGCCATCCTTGGTGACATCCTCCGCAGAAACTTGCAGACTGATCATCGCATAAGCGTTTCGAATCATCTCGTCGTCGTCGATCTGATAGTTATTGCGATTCACTTCGAGGTATCGCTTAGTGGAGGAGCAGTCGACCTTGGTCCACCAATCGCAGGTCAGCAACTTTTGGCTAAAAGTTGAGCCGATCGGACACAGGAAGGAGGACACCAATACGTCATGGCACACGTGAAAAACTTGACAACCGGCCGCTTCGTCGGCGTAGTAACCTGTTGAATAATTGTTGAATAATCGTACAAGCGAATTTTCGAATTACAATTTTTATGTACATTTCTTATAATTTTCGAATTACGATTATTTTTATGTACATTTCTTATAATTTATCTAAGAATAATATAATATTCTATTAAAAAAAAAAAGATTATGTGAAGAATCATAATATTTTCAAAAATACCAAAATGGAAGATTATAAGTCTCGCGATGAAATTTGTATCAATATTATTCCCGTAACATTTTATACGAAACTCGTATTTTTAATAGAAAATATATACTAGAGAAAATTATTTTTGCAGGATAACTATAAAATGTAATTATAAAATTTACTTAAAACAATTTTAGAAGCAAAATTAAATTTCTTTGTACGCGCGCATAAAACATAAATGAAACAAATATTCAATATCTCTTTTTAATATTAAAATAATTCAGAAATGAATAGTGAGCATATGTATTTGACAAAGTTAATTAAAAGTAACAAACATATATGTTATGATTTCGCACTCAACGATGTACCTATGTTATGCAACATATGTTATGTATATTACATTATATTATTGAGTGCGAAATTATAATATTAAACGTTATATTATTTTTAGTTTGTGTCGATTGGGTGGTAATTGGATTATGATCGAGCGATTTTATAAATGGATGTTCATGAGGATTAGAAATTTTCGTTATATATGATATAATTATGTATATTTCATTTATGTAACAACTGTACGTCATCTTGTTAACATACGATGTTCTTTTTCTTGCACTTCATCTTTCTCTCGGTGGATTATCTAATATCTGTGATCAAGAAATAAGTAGTTGAGATAACGCAATATCACGGAAAATTAAATAAAAATATATGTACGCGTGCTCTTACTTATAATCAAATGATAGTTCCTTGGTGCATCTATTCAATTTAACAAAAAACCAGATAGAATGGAAGTAGAAAGTGATTTTTTACCTTAGAAATTTTATTTTAAACTAGATCACTGTCAGACAGAATAAAATTATATACATTAGTGATTTTACAGGATTTCAATTACTCAGTTACGTTACGATATATGAAAGTATACATACATCTGCTTATATTATAATATGACTTATATAAGTCGCCATGAAATTTGCAAATTATAATAAAAATGATTATAAAGGTTATGTTCCAAGATTTACTATCAATTTTTATTAAAAATCTATAGCGCACATAATATAAACTAAAAATTTTCAGTATTAGCAGTAAATTTTAGAACAAAATAAAAAAAATCGCACGAATAAAATTGAGTCTTTTGCTTTCATACATGAAATTATTTCATTTTCTTAATTAAAAACTTAATTCGTGATTCAATAACGATTTTATCAAAATAAAGAATACTGTATGTATAGAATATAATACAATTGAAAGTTTTCGATATAAATATGAATGCGGTAAAAGATAAAATACAAAATTTTTATTAGAATTTATTCGAAATTTAAAAATATATATATAATATATTGCGTAATGTCAAATTTTGCATAAAATAAAGAGAGGAACGATGATTTCATGCACGCAGAATAGAAACGTTGCATTTAACAAAGCTATCAATATGTCATAACGCATAATAATAAGTGAAATGGTATATGACCAATCGACTACATAATTTATTCATGTATATTTACCACGTGAACGTCCTTCACACGTGAATCCTGTCTGAGGTAATGTCGTGTAGGCGGGATAATCGATCCCTGGCTCACCCGGCACATTTTTTCTGATGTCAGATAGGTCTGAAAGAGAAAGAAAGAGTGAGAGGTAGCAGATTCATTATCCTACGGCAAATCAAGCATGCCATTTAGGAATTTTCAAATTGATGAGCTCTCTAGAAGTAATGGTTTTTTCCAATGTATAATCGTTAATGGAGCTGCATAATTTATACAATTTCGACGAATTTTTTTTATTTTTTTATTTTCTTGTAAATAAATCAATAATAATTCAACAAATATGATTGGGGAGATGTATACAACATTTCTATTTTTTTAAAGTATATGAATTTATGAAGAAATTATACATAAAAAGTCCACAAAGAAAAATATCCCCGAGAAATAGAGAGAGAGAGAGAGAGAGAGAGAGAGAGAGAGAGAGTTTATAAATATTTTTAGAATTAAATAATACAATAAAATCGTTAATGTAACGCTTATGTGGAAAGTAATATTGTCGCTTAATTATAAGAGAAAGAAATGAAATAAAAAGTGTCGTTAAGCATGTGTATCTAGTATATCTCATCGTCGATCGCTGATCAAGGTTTTGGAAAATAGGCCACGATGATCACGCTGTGTCTATGATATTTAAGATTTGCAGTTATCGTTCGTGCTCAGATAGATAACGTCTCGTAATTTGCTGGCATCCATATAATCAATGAGATTTTTCATGACCTATTCACAACGTAATTTTTTCTGTAACATCACGGTATTTTTCATAGTGAGTGATGTTCCATTCGCTTCACCAGGATGCGCTTCATCAGAAACAATATGAATTAATAGTTATTCACGTGCATTTATCCATCCATATTTATGGTAGCAGTATTTACCTGTATTTACGAGATATTTCCAATATTTTTCTGAATAACATGAATAATTTTACAGTAGCAAAAAAATTAACTAAAGTTTGAAGTACGATTTCCATAAAATTGTCAATTGCGACGTCTATAATTAATTTCTTGTAATCATCGCCGCATCGCGGCACCTATTGTCTCATTCGTTGCTACGCGTAGGTTTTATGAAAGATATTAATTGCCCTGCGCCAAGATTTGCAAATCGTGAATGGAATTTCATTCTCTCTCTCTCTCTCTCTCTCTCTCTCTCTCTCTCTTTCTTTTAAGAGATTTTTTAATAATTATGTAAGGAAAATATAATTAATGCAAAAATGAATAACCCACCTTAGTCAAAACTTTAGTATGAAATCGTTTATTAAAAGGCAGACACAAAAGAAAGGCATTTAATAATGAAAATGCAAGTTATAGAAATTGCGCTTTTGGAAGTTACGAGATTATAAGAAATACAAGAATAGGAAAGAAATATATCTAAGAAATATATCTATCTTAAAAAATTGGTTTCTTTAGAGATTAAAAATTTATGATTCTTTAAATTACTAAAGTTTAGGACATTAATTACTTAACTCACCCGTTATATGATCGAATGGCTCATACTGACCGCCCGCGGATCCATAGCTATCGAATGCACCGTCCTCGTTCGGATCGAAGTATTTTCTGCAAAGGCGATGATTGAATTAAGTCACATAATCGAATTTATGCGAAAGAAGCCACTTAATAAGAACGCACCTTCCTCTAGTTCCATCGATCGCTCTGCGTGACAGGAAGCTCCTCCGCGAAACTCCATGTTCAAGACTCCGCTGAACGATGCACAAAACCGTCGTCACGAGACCTGTACACGAAAGAGAGAATCTATGTATAAATCGCTTGCAACAATTGCGTAATTGTGCTGGAACGAATATCATAGAATTACAGATTGTGAAGTCATTGAAAGAATTTCGTGATTCGATTAAAATATATATTACAATTTAAAATTTAAAATTCTCTAACACCAGACTGGCCTTCATTTATTGTAGACTGTAATTTACCAGTACTGTCCAGAATTTGTAATTCTGAATATTGCCTTGTCATATATAGCATTTACGTTTATTGCTTTCCGCTTTCTCAAGAGATAGAAATCTTGGATATTTATTGGATTGATTTAAACAATCCAGCAAATATATTTATCGTGTCACAAATATATGTGTACATTGTTGGAAAATTGGTGTTAACATCAATTTTCTAACGGTGTATATTTACACTTGGAAAGAATAGTTTTACTTAAAAGAGAATAATCTAAAATATAACCATAAAAATGTGAAAATAATTTTATTTGGATCATCAGAATAATTATATAAGACGCTTAAACTGGTTACTAGAATGTTAAAAAAACTTTTCACAGCATTCTCATCAACGTTTAAAATGTTATGTAATTGTTTTGATTTAAAAAAAATATTTTTAGAAAAATATTTTTCTATCTATCTAAATTTTTAGATATCTTCAACAAAACTTCTTTCTGTGCAAACTATAACATATTATAATTCTAAAAGAATGAATTCAGTTAAGTTTCATTATTAAAGGAAAATCTCGTTGTTTTTCATTTAGATAATGAGTTATAAGCCAACTCTTTGATTCATTCTTGTGAAGCGTTGTAACTGATCACTAAATATCGCTCGATTTTGATTTCGTAATCGGCGTGGCGTGAAAGGTCGTTCGGGATAGAACATCTCCACGATCTTGTTATTTTTGAGGCCACGCTGAAAATTGAACTCGCGCTCTATGATCGTATTAAGCAAGGTATCTCTTAATTCACGATTGACCGTGAATGATCATCGATGTCACGACTCGGCAATTGAGCCCAAGAAACTCGAATCTTCCATAAGGATAACACGAGTCTTACATGACCTCTTCGCTTGATTTATTATGGCGAAAGAGTTTGATCCTATCTCATTATTCATATTTGCGCTTAAATGATCGATGCCGCATCCTTGTAGTATTGTCACGACATTTCTTGCGAATAAGCAAGCTCGTTCTCTTGAATCAGTGACTTGAGTCAGCTTTCTGTGGCATTTCGAAAAGCGAGAGATAATTGTCATTGCATTATATAACGTACGTTATATAATTATACAACATAATTTAATATTACGCAATATAGCATGATAATATGATTCGAGGGCTCTTGCTGATCATTTAGATGACGCCAATGAAATCACGTTTCTCTGGTTACAATGTGCAACTTTGTCTTCTCAACAATTCTCTTTACTATAAAAACTGAATGGATGAAAACTTTAATTGCTATTAACTCGCATAGGATTGGATTTTCTTTACTAACAACTTAGAAGAGTCGAAACGTTGATTGCAATGCTTAGTTTATGTATTATTACATGTCTGCCATATAAAGCTGTCGAAGCTTGATGTCCTCCGTAATTTCGTTGTCATTATCCATAGTCAGCAATATGTGAAATCTTTTAAAAGATCGACAGGCCGACAATATCCACTTTATAAAATGATGTTCTTAAACACATACATGCTCGCTCATTGTGACTGCCATTCTCAATGGCATTAAAAGGACGCAAAGGCCACGAGAAATTGGCACGATAAAGACCGGTGGTCGTGATAGAGCGAACTTATTCGATGTTACAAATCGCTTCATCTGCGAAAAATCGCCCGTGAATTTATTTTCTGCCTCACTTGTCGCGAAATTAATGATCAGATGATTCAAAAAGATATGTACACAGAACGACGCGACCTCCGAGAGAAAATCAATAATTTGCAATAACAGAACGAGACGAGTAATTAGTGGCATCAATTTCCGGTGGCGAAAGTGTCCCCGCAAACAACGCTCTTTTAATATTCGCATCGCTGAGAGACTCAAGATAAATCGGATTTCACGGTACCTCCACTTCAAATAGTTGCCCGAATAAATTTAACTGCTGATGATGATTTCTTGCGTCAAGCACTCGTGAATAAGATACTTTAAATTTATAGCGAATTCATTTGCATTATTCTAAATTAGTGCATATTAAAAGTTGCTATAATATACAACAAATGTAAAAGTAATTTAAATGTAAAAAGTAAACGATTAAATATACTGTAAAGGAATTACATGTAAAATTATAACAATTATATGATGGATAATTTTGGGACTCATTAAAAATATATATACGTATATACGCACGCGTAAAATTACGACATATAAATAAAATTATTATTCTTGAATTTATAAAAATATTAACAAAAGCAAAAATATACAGTTAATTAGGTCAAGAGAGATAAATTAAATTTAATTATATTAATGTCTTAGAAATTCTATGTTTCGCAATCTCTAATTCTATATTTTTTAACAAAAGTATTCGAAATCAGGAAATTTTCATAAACTTGAGATGGACATGCTTCATCAAGTAAATCCAAGTAATTCAGCGCATCCATGTAATATTATTAGCACCATCACGAGCTTCATACACGTCTAACATTTTAATCAAAGCGCCGACGTGATTCGCACGTGAGCAATAAAATTCTTCACGGCAATTGCTGCAATTTACACGGTGCATTTATAAACGCACACATGAATACATTAAATTGTCGAAATTATTGTAAAAAACGTAATAATAATTTCGATGTGCGTAATATTTCGATGTCATAGAGAGATTTAATTTATGAGTGATTACTCGATGTTCTTTTGCATATTGCGTGAACGTCATCTTGAGTTTGTATGAATGGATCGTCACAGCGAAATGTGGATAAATGGTATTTTCTTAATTATAACTAGATCGTGGTCGACCAGTTCTCGTCAATGATTGATTAAGTTTGCTACCGATGCAAAGATGGCTGAGAAGAGGCTATCTTTCGTTGCGTAATATCCGCGAGTGTAATAGATGGAGAGGAAGAGAAAAGTTCTTCATAAATTAAATTCTTCATGAACAGCATTATAGGAATACTTTATGACTTTAGTTTTCTCTCACGATTAGCCTCTGGTAATTTATTTATCCGATAGAATCTAATTGCAGCAACTAATAATATTTCTTATTATGTGTAATACTTTGTATATAAATATTTTAATTTTAAATTAACAGATTGAAATAATGTAAACGCTAAAATCTTTGATCTCTCTATGGCTCATTTGAATAATAATAAGATTTTACCTTACAACAATTTTTTATTCAAACAATTTCTTTTCTTTAATTTTTATCTTAACTTTTTCCTTACACAAAAGTTTTTAGATATTCGTTAATTCTTAATTCATGTTCACAATTTTAATTAACATGTTCGACTATTTTATAACAGAAAGAAAATTTAATCCGCTAAATGATTAGAATTACATAAAAAGAATGATTTTGTTGAAATATTTATAAATTTAGATAAGTACAAATTTAAAAATTATTTTGATGGCCCGTTAAAATATATGAAAATATAATATAGAGAACTCATACATGATGAAAAATGTTGTAAAAATTGATATGCTAACAATTAGTTTGAACAACCTTTATAATTATTTTAATGATACGAAAAATTTATTTTTAATCTATATTTACACTGAAAGAAAAAATTGTTGGCTGCAACAATTTAGACAGTAAAATATGGTATAGCATTTTTATATGGCTACAACAATCAATTTTTGATTATAGGAATAAATTTTTAGTTAGTCTGCAATGTCAGTATATGATTTCGAGAGACTAACGTAACTAAAAATTTGCTGCTGCATAGCATAAAAATGCTATGCCATATTTTATTATCTAAATTGTTGCAACAACCAACCTTTTTTTCATTGTAGTTAAATTTTTACACAGAAAAGAATAATGTTGTATTAACAACATTAATTAACAGCAGTTTCTAATTGAAAATATCTTAAAATATCTTAAAATATTAATTAATAACAGTTAAAACAATTAAATAACTTTTTATTAAAGCAAGAGCATCGCACTTTATTTCGTTAATACTTATTAAACCATAAATAAAAAATAAGATTATTTTCATTTAGCTCTGTTGGCTAATATCGTTAATACATCTTTATTTTTTGTAGACAAAACAGTTTTTTCCATATATTTTAATCTATCTTAACAATTTTTATAAATGTATAAAATACAATTAACTGTGTGTTTAAGAATTAAAATGTAACGTTATTGATAAAATATTTAATAAATTATATCAGTCAAATTATATCATGAGTATTAGAATTTTTTTATTATTAAATGATGATGAAATCATTTTTTTTCTATAAAAATCAACATTTATTTTGTGAATATGTATATATATATATAAAAATATAAAAAATATAAAAATATAAAAATATAAAAAAAATATATATATAAAAAATAAAAAAAAAATATAAAAAAAAAATATAAAAAATATAAAAATATAAAAATGTTATGTCACAATTTCATCATACGATTATGATCGATAAGTTTTTACGAGTTCAACTTATCGTCGATGTCGAGTCATCGAGTTCCCACCAAGATAATTGACTCACGATCTCCGACTCTCGCTTTCATTATTTCACCGTCGCTGTCTGTTGTGATTCGCATGTCGTTAAAAAATTATTCAATCCTGATCGATGAAAGCCCGGTTGCATCAATTAACATACATAGCCCGGTTGTTTTACCTGCTTGCGGCGATAAATTAACATGTGGTCAAAATAAAACGAGAAGCGAGAGATGAACACTGTCACTCATATCGACACATGATAGAGCCAATCGCTGGGAGGATGATATAAATCCAGGTTCCCACATGCGGCGGGACATTGGCACTTACACAGAATACGCAGGTTAATTTTCGGCATTTTGTTCGGTGTCGCATGGGCGGTTTACGGCGGACGGGGGCTCCGATTACTCTCGTCCACCGTGAAAAGCGACGGCTGATGCACTGCGTACCTCGACGCGATCACCTCGACTCGACTCAGCTCTCGTCGGGCTCTTCCTCTCGATCGGGGCTCGTCCGTCGCCGCGTCTCCTCGCCGGCCGGCGCGGTAGGGATCCCTGATCGTGGGACCTCTTACCTTTCTTCTCATGGGGTCCTCTCACCTGCGCGTATTTACGAGCCGGGCCATCCCTCGCATGATGGAATTCCGCGCGGGTCGCGCCTCTCGCCGGAATCTCTTCGTATGTGTGGAGAATCCAACATTCTCGCTTCTCCGTTTAGATTGTTTAGAAAATAAGTTGATGATCCCAGTCGATACGGATTATAGAGTTTCCCTCTGTTATCCAGATAATCAAGCATCTGTAATTAGTTAAACCGAATATTAAATAAAAATTATTTACAATCTAAAAGTGATTATTAATTACTAATCAATAGTATTGAATTGCTTATCAATTTAATTTATATTACATACTTCAGTTTTAGTCTAAAACTGTATTTCAAGATCGAACAACAATCAACGCGCAGTTTGCTTTAACTTATAGAAATTGTAAAAATTCAAACAAAAATGTTGTCAGTAAACACCAAGATTCATCTTGAATATGATCCTCTTGAATATGACTATCATTTATATTAAATCAATTAATCCTAAATGATACTCTGAAATTTTGAAAATTCTGTGTACCCGATAGAACTAATGCATCTTTGCTTAAAATTAATTGAACGATTTCTTTTATCTTGAAGATTAAAATCTCTTCAGGAATAAGATTATCTAACTTAAAATTATATAAAATTACAAAAAACATTCATTAAACATTCATCAATAATTTTTCACAAGCTATTTGGAGATTTGGCGTAATTGAAAAAAAAATGTCACTGGACCTGGGAATACCACTAGGATTAAGAATGTGATTACTCAGTAAACATCAACAATAACATCAATGTTAATTTCATACTTAAAAATATAAATGTAACACATGTGCATAACAATTATATTGTTGAGTGTGAAAACATCGATATTATGTTACTATTATTTTGGGTTTATTGGATATCTAGAAACTTCAGTCAGGACTATCTGTTCCTACTAACCGAGAATCTATTAGTCGAGCATTTACACATATTAGACGAGTGTTCCGGCATTTAGCAAATAATTGCTCGTACATTATTCAAAATTGCAGGTTAATATGCAAATACAGATAATCCTCATCTCAAAGAATATTGAAATCACTTGGTCCTTGAGACGTAGAAAGCGACGTTGTACCACGCTCCATCCGTGAGGGATTAATCCGGTACGTGTAGAAGGCTGTGTAATCGAAGTAAGGCGACACATTATATAAGTTCGATGACATTGCCTCGGTTCGCGGCGTACACACGTGACCGTTTTCGCCTTTTGCATAACCGGCGATCTCGTCTCTCCCACCTTCAACTTTTCTCTCAGGAGAGTGACCACAGCTGCAGTAAATCATACGCCATTTTCACCTGGTGTGTGCGATTTTTCGAGGCCGCGGATCACCTCTCGCTTGTGTGAGTATTATAACGGGTTGGCGATCGGTATCTTAATTAAGAGCAAACACTCGCGTGGCCCCCTGGAGCGTGGTTTTTTATTTAATTAAATTTTTTTTATAACAAGAGGGAGGAACGTTTTGTGACGTTGCGTGGCAGACCGCAAGCCATTACGTTAAAATTAGAGCCTTACTTTCGTCGACATGCGCGGGACATTACGCGTGCCAGAGATTACAGAGAATTAGATATATGTAGTATATGAAGTGTATAGAGTGTTCCAGAACTTTGTCGTGTATGATGGAGTTGATGCTTGACCTTGTAAATCTAATTATAATGCGTTTAAGGAAATTATTTAAAATTTAACTTAAGAAATATATAGATATATATATATATATGTATATAAAAATCGCGATTATTCTTTATGTTTTTAAATTATAAATATTATTGACTCATTACTTTTGCTAAATACACTCTGTACATTTAATTTAATTTAATTTTATTTTATTTTATTTTATTTTATTTTTATCGTTCTAATAATTTTTACCGATACTCATTTTGTTTCGCGGTCTCGAATGTGCAGATGCATGAGTCGTAATAGAGCGTGAATCCGTGCTTACCGCGGAACGTTACGTGAAGCCGGTCAGTGGGTACGCATTGCATTCTCACGTAACAAACGGTAGGATGCTGCTGGAACGAGCGAACTGCGATGCCCGCACTCTCGCTTTCGTCCCTTTCCCTGCTTCTCATCTTCGTCGAGTGGCTTACAACAACGGCAAACGCAACCATTTACGTCGCCGCTGCCGTTACCACGCTTTCATGCAGAACGGTACCGTTCGCGCGAGTTGCGTTCGCTCTAATGGCGAACGACGATTGGCAAAAAGGTTCATCTTGCGTCATATTGCTCTCGCGGTACACGTTATTCGCGGTAGTATTCGAAACGCATTCGTCCACAAAGCGCTAACTTGCCGCTCCTCAAAGAATCTCGTGATTTTTTAGGGAAACAAGGGAAAGTTTGATGGTCTTACGTTTGTAATACGTTTGCTCGCTTTCAGTACGATTATTCTCTATGAATATTATTTATTAATATAAAATCGATGTATTTAAAAAGATAGAATGCACTTTGTAATTAAAATTAACTTTAGTAGTTGAATATTTGATATTTCAATTAGCTTTAAAAGAGCAGAGATCTATTTTTTAAATTTTATAGCTTTTCTTTGAATAAAATTTATTGTAATTTATTGTATTTCTTGTTTCGATCAAGATACGACACTGTTTTAGCATCTCTATAGAGGCTCTTTCCCATATCGTAAAGGTTAAATATACATTGTTAAATATTAAAAGATCAAGATTTACTATACTGAGAAAAAAATATATCCTAAATTTCAATAAATATTTATTTAAATAGTACCAATTAAATATTTATTAAATATAAAAATATAAATATAAAAATATATTTATTGTACATAAAAATATTAATTTGATTTAACAATTATTTCTTTTTATTAAATAAATATTTATTTATTGTAAGTAAATGTTTAGTTGGCAGTATTCAAATAAATATTTATTTGAATTTAGATTTTTTTTCTCATTGTCAGTATATCAACTTTAATATATTTCAAGTACAAAACATATAGTGTAAGTTTTTTTAAACTAATCAATTTCTGCGGCTGAATTGTTTAATTTCAAAGTAAACAATGTTTATATTAAATTAGTAAATAATAATAACTAACTTTAAGTCAAATTTAATACTTTTTTAAAATAAATTGTTTAACTTATTGTTTTATTTAACTTATACTTACTTAACAACATATTGAGTAGGAGCAGTAACTTACAAGTGTAATTAAAAATTATTTAAATTGAATATAATTTAACATTACGAATTTAACAATATAAGTATGTTGAAGCTTATTGTTTAAATGATTCATTGTTATCATGCGTTGCAAATCGAACAAGCTTGTTGCGAGAAGGAAGAAAAATATTAGAAAGGCCAGATGCATTCAAGTATTCCCGAGTTCTTTATTCAACCGAGAAAAGTCCATACAGGGATATAGATCACACAGGACATTGTGCCGTGACATTAACGGAATTGCAATCGATGAAGAAGTTAGACGAGGTATAGCAGCATATAATAGCTGACGAGATATTAAAGCCTCGGGAAACAGAAGACATTAGAATACTTTCATGAAAAAGGTAATTTTCTTATTCTGTAAAATAATCAAGTAATCACATTCAACGATAGAAGCAAAAGGCAAAGGGAAAAATTCTGTTGTCAAGGATGGCAATAGATTGCCTGAGATCGTCAAAGATGAAATTTAATAACATTTGGTAGCATCTGCAGAATAACGGTTTGCTTATGCAAATCAAAAAGACACCGGTATTTGCTCGCGCAAGTATTATTATTGACTTTCATCGGCGTGACCCTGTTTGTAACTTGCGTATATATGGATGCAATATGAAAGAGAAGTTGCATGCTGGGGACTTTCTTCGTTGAGAAATCGTAAGTAAACCGAAAGCAAAATATCATCGCGAATCCGCAACTTTTCTTTTGCATTTCGATCCTGCACCGGTCCTAAGAAATATAATCGCGTATGTCACTATTATTATTATTACGAGATGACACTTAAATTTATAGACATCGATGGAGAATATCACATTTAAGATTAATAAAACGAA
>Ga0157363_1004364_pt1 | contig 13033 bp, 2 predicted proteins | sample AttsexASBM1_FD_111477 | JGI IMG/M metagenome (GOLD analysis project Ga0157363, IMG submission 111477) | Fungus gardens microbial communities from leaf cutter ant in Ribeirão Preto, State of São Paulo, Brazil - Atta sexdens ASBM1 | ecosystem: Host-associated > Fungi > Mycelium > Unclassified ...
AAGAAACTTTAATAAATTCCAAGGATTCATATGTTCTTTTATGTAGTATGAAAAAAATTGAGTTCCTGTTACGGAAAATGATTGTTTCTTGAACAGTTTCATGAAGACGCAATATGTCTATCATATCGTTGACAAGTATTGATGTTGCTATTAGTTTTATGGAGGGATGTGGAAGGTGAGAAGATCTAAAGGAAAGAAACGCAATTGTGACATTCTTCGGGTTTTTCTCATCTCCTTTATTTTACAAAACTGAAAAAAAGAAAACTTCTGCGAGAGTAACAAACTTTTGGCTTATGTGACTAGTTGTAATACTTAGCGGCAATACTAAATTAGTGCAGTGTAAGTATGTACATTTATGTTTACAATATTCGACTGCGGGAAACCACGCAGGCTCAGTTTACAGAGCGATTACAGCTTCGACGATAATTTTTATCCTAGTACAAGACTTCGTTACGAAGTTTCTACGTGATAAAGAAGAAACGTCAATTTTTTTTTTAATCTTTCATTTGCACGGAGAGCATCAAGCGAAAAATAAATACGACAAGAAAGGATAAAATACGCGAATAAAATCGATAAATCTCGTCCTCGTAATTTCTCCGCCCATATATGCTGAGATTAATTGTCTAATCGCTAGAGATACCAGAATTCAATAACAAGTTACGCGCATCGTTGGTCTTAACGCGAGCGCATGAAATTTCGATATACATGAAACACACTCGCTCTCACTCAGCACACTCCGTACATCGATTCCCGATTATCGGTACATCGTACACATCTCTCAAACAAGATAATGAATAATTTAACTTACGGTATATAGATACGTAAGTGTTAAACTACTTTAGGATAATGTTTGTTGTAGTCTCTCTCGTGGAAGACGCAGGTATGGCAGGATTTTTCCATTTCCTTCCTTTTTTTTTATTTTTTTCCAGTTTATTTATTTATTAGGAATAAATATTTTTTTTTCTTCAGCACAGACCATAATCTTGGCTTTCCACGTCACGAAAATAGAATGCCTCGAATAATTGCGTTCCAATCGAATTGATTTTTATTTTTTTATCGTCTGCGAAAGAATGATTGACACTTTCATTGACAACCCGGACAACTAGTACACGTACTGGAAAGCCTTGATGGGCCTGCCACGTAAATGCAGCGCACGTTTACATACAAGGATATATGTAGAGGATAATGTATTTATTTATCGAAGAACATTTGCGATAATAGCGATATATTTTACAGAACTGTGTCACTATTTCATTATTTCTTATGTAACGTATTACTCTGCATTACTCTGCAATAATGCGTTCGACTTGACTTCATTTCATTGATAAATATCTCAATAGGAAACATAATCACTCTTTTGCTAAAAGCATTTTCCCGTTAAGAAGATAGTGACACAGAAAATTTAATATTTGGTTCAATCGAGTGTAAGAAAATCGAGTTGCATCCCAAATAGTATGAATTGTATACGAGTATATCGTGAAAAGTGAGGGGGAAATACACACACGGGTATTCAATTGTAAATCTTAATAAATAATTCATGCGAGAAATTACAAGGACGAAAGTTTAGATGCGTTTTACGCCCAATTTTTTCTTCTTCGAAGCCGCGGTCGCTTTTATTTTCGTCGAGGAGATTCGTCGTAAATCTTTGTGAACACTTAATGCAGGCAAGAAATCATCGTAAACTTCAAGCCCATAAATCGAAAAATCGGACAGGTCCGTAAATCAATTCGTAACCGCTTGTATGAGTCATTACTCGATTTTAAAATTATAAGCTGCGTATTTTTCCCTCTTTAAAATACGAGAAGATATTTTTTCATCTGCTCGCGAAGTTGGCGCGCCTTAAATATTCTTTTCGTAATAAGAAGTTAAATGACTTTTCTTATTCGTCGTACGCTTTATGCGGATACATAATTATAAAGAAATGTGTAAATAAAAACAGATACTTACTTTTGCAATGAGATCACTGATTGTGCAGGCGCGCGACAGAAGTATTACAACGTAAAAAAATATTATAATGCGCAGGAAATATATATATTGTCCCATATTTTAATATATTTTAATAATTCAAATGCCTTTGAGCACGAAGAATAGTATCTGGCAATCATAAAATTAATTTTCTTTTTACAACTTAGAACTAGATCCGCGGATCAAGTTGGATTAATAATTCGATTAGTGAAATAATCTTATTCAAATATAAATTCTACACAATTACGTCCCTTTCGTTCTCGAGTTTTACAAATGTAATTCTATTTAAAATTGATCTCTCTCTCTCTCTCTCTCTCTCTCTCTCTCTCTCTTCTCATTCCCACACATTCTCTCATTCTCTCTCATAAAACTTCTTAAAGCCATCAATATATATTTTAAGAAAAAAATATGCGTATACATCGTGGAATATTGTTCTAACAATTAGTTTGTCTAACTTTAATAGCAAAAGAAGTAACCACAAAACAGAATTAATTCGAAGAAATTCGCAGAGTATATATATCATGAGTTTCCGTGAGCAATGAATTTTCCACAGTGTCCCAGGAAACGTTAATAGTGTAATCTAACTTTCCTCATATCCCAATTTTCTTTAACAATTTAAACACCAACATTATCATTACACGATTTACGACAAAAGTTAAAATTAATTAATGGAATCTTCTTCATCAAATTATAAACACTTTTTTAAACGAAAAATTGATTAATTTAAATAATTTAGGAATGAGGAACTATGTAAATAAAATTTTTGCAATTTTTTAAATTCGTCTTTACTATAAAAATAACAGTTTATTCTTAATATATAAAATTAGTAGCATGGTTTTAAGGCGCAAAATAAATTTTTATTGTAAATTATAGCAAATCGTATACCTTCGATAATCTTTAATCTATAATAATACGATATTAATTAAGGAGTTTTATAAAATCGTGCAATGATTTTTTTTCTCAGTTCCTCAAGTCAGCAATAAATATTATAAAACTTATTATCGTGACATTAGTAATTCATCTCGTATAACATTTTACGTATATCATTTCATTAGGACAATCTGTATGTCGACATTCTCGCACGTTTTGTGAGCATGCAATGTAATCGATGCGAGGAAGAAAAGGAAAGAAACCATCGAGGACGATGGCTAATTTAAAGCTAAAGTCTTCAATATCAGTCCATTGGAGTTCTCATGCGTAAAAATTAGGTACATGGTGCACATATGTGGTCATGCAATCAGTACTGTAACTAGAATAATAATTAACCGGAACTATTTCGGACTTTTTAGTTCGCGCAATTCCTCTTTTGTAGTTCGTAGTGACCAAAAATTTCCAGCCGATCTAATTCCGACAGATTTTGCTTGTTACATAATATGTAACAGACAGTGTGAATGCAAGCGTTGTTTCTTAATTTGTTCAAAATATCTCAATCAGTTTTTTCGATTGTTTTTCGAATCGAACGTTTATAAATAGAATCTTGATATATTTATTATTTAGTGGTAAATCTAAAACAATCAAAAAGTTTAATTGCTCGAAATTTATTTGAAAACATATATCAAATTTTCAGAAGAACTGTAATTAATTGTAAAATTTCGAATGCATTCGTTATTTCCTTTTTTATGATTTTTATGACGAATTATTGTACAGAAGTACATAAATTTGACTAATTTGACAAGATTGACACCCAATGATGTAATGGTAACAATATCCGCAATTCAGCGACAATATCAACGCGACAATTCGCATGCGTTATCCTGTTCAATTGCGGGGAAAATCGAACTCGTCGAAAATAGCAGTTGAAATTCTGGTAAGCTATGGATGTTAATGTTCGCCGAAATTACGCCATTCGAAAAATTTGGACGTGCCATGACAAGAATTAAATGTTTGATACGACGCGATCAACGACATACATACACGAGCATTGTATTCAGCAAAACGAAGCCGACATTCCAGCCAGGTTTTAAAATTGAATAAAATTGTTCAGTCAGTATCTACTCTTTTTACTCTTACAACAAAAGCATTGTTCTATTTGGAATTGTTATTCCTCTTTATTATAAATCAAATTATAACTTATAAAACGCACAATCAGTACAACTATTTCAAAAATGAGACCATATAAAAAGAGAGTATAATGATTTGATAAATATGCAGTATTGTAAAAAGAAAAAAATTGAGAAAACGAGATGAGAGTATTGATTTATTCGAACGAATTCAGTTTTCACATCTTTGACTACCAAATTTCAATATTGAACTTAATAAAGCTATATTATTTTAATACTGTATTGCTTTCTGTCTTAATATAATTTATATACTTTCTTTAATGCCTTAAATATTTAGTAAAATTGTTTTTAATCGAGTAAATAAAACCGTATTTCTTAAAGGATCAGGCCTTTGCGGAAATTTGTGCTACTCAGATATAAATGGCATGACAGTCAAAAATGTTAAAACTTATTTAAAAATTATAAAAAAACATATTAATGTACAAACCCTAGTAGAAATTTATTTGGTTTAACTGAACACCCAGTCAGTTATTTATCTATCTATTATTGATTTCTCTTGATATATAAAAATATTGCATATTAGCAACTGGGTAAAATTAATTAGGCAATTATTATTATTAGCAGCTTCAGCGCCAATATTAATAAAATTATACTCATTAAATGCGTTTTTATATGAAACAAAATAATCTGGCAGAAAATAGCTTTGTCCCCGCGAAGCGAGATATTAATCATTTAAGCTTCTTTTTTTTAAATATAATTCCTTAGATTAGGAGAAATAGAGATGTCTTCAAGGCGTTCGTGCAACGTTATTTAGAGACAAAAGTCGTTGACGATTTATTATCAGAACGTGGCCTATATCGACAAACACGAAAAAACGAAAAAAACAGTCGTGTGATTCGAAAACTTTACCTGTTTATTGACAACCTGAATGCTGAAAAAATGTTAAAAATATATCAAAAAGCTTTGATTCCGTCTGCTCCCAACGCTGGTTTATCAGTAAAGATAAAGATAAAGATTGGATACTTCAGGAGAATAATGAGCCCAAATATCGAAGCCAGATCAACAGATTTTAGAAAAAGGGAAATTGAAACACTCCACTGGCTTTCACAATCACCTGATGCAAATCCCATTGAAAATATATGGTTACTCATCAAGAGGAAGCTTCGTGGAAGACCGACATCAACTTCAAAATGAAATTCACGAATCTAGAGGTCTTGCCATGTGCATGTGCGATTTCTTTAGTGGAAAGTATATCAGTCTATTATAGACGCAGGTAGCGACTGAACTCTTTATTAATGTAAATGCATTTTGGCCATAATACTACTGAATACAATCAATATAAATTCAGAGTTAATAAATCATTTTTATTTCAGATAGGCCTGCCACGATCTTATTAGACAGACTGTATCTATTTATTGTCTTTTTACTGCTAAGTAATTGACGTCCAATTTTGTATTTCTTTTCTGTGTATTAATAACGTTTTTAATACAGTTATTGCACAAAAAAGAAGTAAAAAAACTAGAATAAGCCAATAATCAATCGAGAATCGTATTAAATTTCTATCAGGATTCTTTTCTTACGTATTCCATTACTTTCCTATGTATTATCGATTGCACTGCATATTTATTGAGGACCTTAACAGGCTTAAAAATAAATAATGGCAGTTTGTTTGTTGTACGTATGTCGTTGAATCGATCACGTCGAGGATTCAATACAAAACAATCGACAGTATAAGAATAAATTAATCAATCCTTTTATAAACATAATTTTATAAACATAGAGTTTGTGTTGCAGCTATGGACTTTGTGTATCATCCTTACGTCATGGCGGTGTTCAAATTATATAATTGTACACACATTATTTCCCGAAGCAAATAACACAAAAAAAAGCTGAAGAACGGCGTTACTCCGCGATTCGCTCCGATTAATAGCGCGACTTATGAATTGAGCTTAAAAAGCTATTATACTTTAATCGTACATACTTAATTACATATGGTTAATTAACTAATGAATTAAAGTGCTGTACAAGTGATGATAGGGGAAGTTATGAAGGTAAAGAATTGTCAATAAATACTCCTTAAAATTACAAATCTTACGCGGTCCGGGGATTTCCTAGCGTATACTTAAGGATAAGACAATGTCTTACGCGATAATTATACAGACTGGATGTTCATACACAAGCTCATAACAACGCGTGTGGATACAAGTGTACGTTAATACAGTATACGTGCGTACCATTAATATATTATCAATGTTATCAATGTGTTAGTCGATTGGACCACTCGAGACTCGTAGTCGATTATTAGGTATGCAATATATTAATCGGCTGTTAATTCTCTAACTAAAGGCTCCCTGAAACACTGGCCAGATCGCCAGGCAATTACAACGGCGAAACGGTTGAGTTACGCCTGTTCCAGTCACGGCAGGTTCTCAGGGAAAGAGAAACATGAATCGACGAGAATAAACGAACAAAAATGTTCCTCCTTTTCACTCTCCTCTCTTTTTACGACTTCTCGTCATTAATAACCGTCCGTCCATTCTCAATATTAACGCAAACTTCGAGGAAACCCATGAGAATTGGCTTTCCTCCTTCCTCCCTTCTCATCCGCCTCGTAAGACATTATACTAAAATGGTCTACAAATTACGTATTATTTATTTACGCGTCTAATCGACTAATTTATTCGTCTAACGTTCCTAGTTTCCTATGTACAGGCTTGCATTGCCGCGATGGTAAGGAGCTCAAATGCTTACATCCTTCCCTTTTTTTTACATTTCAACGTAGAAAATATATAGGCCTTAATGATATCGCGCTGCTCCTTTCGTCCGTGGGAAACTGAAAGATATATGAATGAAATCAATCGTGAAAAATATTCTACGCGCAATCTCGTAATTACTGAGTGACTATGACTTCCTATGTACAACTAGAACTGGAAAAAATATGTCTCCGAATATTTTATCTATGTTACAATTTTCATGATACGAGGACAAGAAGCGGCGATACGTCCGTGGTGATCGCGCGATTGCTTGGATTTTGTGATTTTTGATACATATTTGACTTTGTCAAATGGTGGATCCGCGTATGAATAAATATTTTGCTTTATTACGACTAGCCGGGATCGAATAGAATGATTTTACACGCTATCGGTAAAAAGGCATGAAGCTGAAAATGTGTCTGAATAAAAAAATACAGTTCGTGCGTAACGAAGATAAGAGTTGACATTCTTGTTATATTCTCGATTAAATTATTAAAATTATATTGAATATATATAACGTTCGTTTAGTTAAATTGTTCGCGATTGAGGGCAAAAAATGATTAAATTACCAGACTTGGCTTGTCCGAAATTCTTAAATATTTTCAAAATTTACTGTTTATCATTAACATGTTATCTGTAATTTTTGTATGGCTTAATTCTACTGTGGCTGTGTACGTCACAGTAGAATTTTCATTATCATAAATACATAACAATAAAATGTTGAATAACTAATTTGTTTCTTTTTAACGTTTATATATACATTAAAGCAGATGATATTTATGTTGTCAGATATCTACATCTCTAAGCTACTCCGAATTCTCTATGTTTTATTTTATCATTAGAATGCTAATTGTGATGAAAAGATGAAATACGAAGAATACGAAATGTACCAGTGAAGAGCAAAGATGTCCCGTTTATAGATGAAGACTGAAAGTTCATCTTGAATCTTGTTTTCTGATCAATTAACATTTACTGGATAAAAGCTGAAGGGCAGTTCAATCTCATTACATTAAAACTAGGCATTTTTGCTCTCGGTACTTAGTTGATTATATTTTCATTTATCCTAGTATTATTTTTGGTAGTTCAGCATATACATAATCTTTTAATTAGATAGGTCATTGTTGTTATTTGATCAAATATAATCTTAATTGTAAAGTATTTCTTTTTAACATTTATATATAATGAGAATAGATGATATTTACGTTTTGTCTCTAAGATACTTTGAATCCTCTATATTTTAAATTGTAATGCTGATTGTGTGACAAGATATGAAAAGAATACGAAATATGGTGAACAAAGATATCCGGTTTAGATGTCGTGAGTAGAATTGCGAGCTTCTCTTGCGTCTCACTTGAGTATATATTATATAATTAAATAAAACTTTATCCTATGAATTGTGTATTTTTTACTTTATGTTGTCATTTGTTAAATATTAATATTATTCAAAATTTCATATGGTATTTTGATGGTTATTTGTTATAAGCATTTCGACAGCACCACGGTAATCAATGTATTAAGCAAATAAGATTATAATAGTTCAACGAACGTTTCCTCGTTTTGATTCATCGATTCAATGATTCGATAATTCGGATAATTATGGATGCTTCCGATCATAGTCTTCAGAATGATTCGTGTTCAGATGTGACCGTGAAAATTAGAATAATGTATACACACAATGTAATTTAACCACATTCTACGAGATTAACTAGTGTGATTTGTTTGTCTTTAAACAAATGATAGCGACAAGCGGATGAGAAGTGGTGACTCGAATCCTTGAATTGTCGCGCCTTCAGCACGATGATTCATACGTTCTTACTATCAACGTGCCGTTAGATTTCTTTCTTTTTTTCTTCTTTTCATTCTCGACACGCGTTACCAGCCAGTCTTCATAATTTTTGAGCGTTGATCGTCTATGGGGATCTACTAAACAAGAAAAACGAGAAGCAATTTTGTGACGCGAGGCGCGGAATTTCAATGAATATTCTGCTCTTAACGGATGACTTGCGCATATAAATAATCCAGCGATTCTTAAATATAATTGATTGCTAAACGTATCGAATTTTGCTAATATTCAGATAACGGTTTGAATTGTTGAAAGAAGACGCGTCTTTTATCAAGAAAGGATTTATTCGAGACTTTCCGATCTCAATTGAGGTATTCCTTTTCCTCGAGGGGGATCGATGCTCCCGTTTTGACGTTTCAAGACTTCCGGGATAGTGAGTAACGGAATACTCGACAAACAGAATTCACTTCAGTGTACAAGTACTTGAAAAATCCCGAAAGAAACTTAGCACACTTTCACGTGCATGGGGCCACTTATTAGGGACGCAAGTAGTAATTTTAGTTATATTCGCACGTAATTTTTCATCCAAGCTGTAATATTGCCTGCCTCGACAACTCACACAGCATGAAAAATTTCATCGTAAGATTGAAATATTTCAGAAATTTTTCAAGAAATCTCTCTAAAATATAAATATGTCCAGGAAAAGAATTTTTGAAATATTTTTTGCTTTAAAATATTTGTGTAATATTTTTGTGAAATATTTTAATGCAATATTTTGCAAAATATTTTATTTGATTTATACTATATACGATCTGGTATCTCAAAAATGTGTTTAACATAATTATCTCATGTAAAATGATTCATAAATATTTCATGCTGTATGAGACGCTGCAATCACATATTTCTGCACTAAAAAAAAATTTTTGATTGAAAATGAACGAACCAGTAGATTCTGATCATACCAAGCAAAATTCTATTCATAATCGATCATCCGGATGAACTAGAATTCTGATTGGTATAATCAGAAACTACGGTTCATCTATTTTTAATCAGAAATTTTCCTTAATGCACACGCGCGAACAATAAATTTCAAACTTCAAACCATTATTTATCCAGGTCAGCGCGTCTCTTATTCTGCGAGAATGTGATATTCGATAAAATGGTCCGCGAGACTCCATCAATTCAAGTAGCTCTCTTTAAACCATCGAAATATCTCAACTGGAATTAATCTTATCAGTAGCGGTGCACATGTGATAAAAAGAATAGCGACAAAATAACATCTACGAAATTATTTTTGCGTTCCTTTAATATTACTGCTGTATCACGCATTGAGAAAACGCTTGCTTTTTCTTTGCGGAAAGAAGGTAGGAACCTGATGCAATGATATCCTATTTCCTAAGACCCTGATTATGGTGTGCCTTCAGTAGTGAGAGCTTCTTGGAGAAAGCAATCGGTGCTAGAAGTGTACGTGTGTACGATGTAGTACGACGCGTTTTGCTATCTCAAAGGAAAAGTGAATCTAAGTCTAAGAGCGTATACAATATAAAATATAATCTCTAATAGGAATACATATATACTTAAATATATATGTATATATCTATATCTATATATATATTATTTTTATAGTTACGATGCAGTAGGAATATAATTGTTACGAGGGCATTGATAAAATGTTAACGTCTCTTAAGTATTTAAAATGGCACATATATATATATATATATATATATATATATATATATATATATATATGTGTGTGTATACAGCATAAATAATTCATATGGAGAAATATGATAGAATGATCATAGTTGCATCTAAATGATGCGGGAAACGCGTCGTACCGTCGTTTAAAAGTTACTCCAGCCACTCGGACGAAATCTCGAGATTGAACATTGAGAGCGGAGCTTCTACGTTACGACTACGTTAAATTTTACAATCGTCTAAACTTTATTAACGTCGTCAACGGTACTTGCCACTATTCTTGTAATGCACAGTGAAGCATTATTGTAGCGAAAATGCTAATTGTATTGCTATACGTGTAGTGAATGCCGCGTGGCTTTCTTTCCTGATGCGTATGCAGCTAAATCGAAAAAATATATTATGTATAAACATATTGCAATATATACACATATATATAAATATATTGCATATATTTACAATACGCGTGCTCAGCATACGTAGAAACAAGCATATAAACACCTAGTAGATAAAATCGGTTCTGATAATTCGAGCCGTTTTCCAAAGAGTGAACATTAATACATGTCGTTCGAAATAAAAACGCAATGTTAATCGCAGATCACGTTATATTTTTACATAAGCAAATTTTATCTGTGCCAAAAGCTACACGAACTCCGTACCGAATTACAGAGACCGTTCATTTCCACGTCTATCTCGCTTATGCACACACATCTCAGAAATGATAGTTTATGAATCAGAAACATGAGTTTATACGTATATAGTTTTAATGGTTTTCAATTTTACTATATCATTATAAAAACGCTTAATACATGTTGTTCTATTTTTTAAAGTGAAAGAGTTAAATGAGCAAGTAGAGTACGGCGTCAAATCGGAATTCTACGCGCTTTATACGACTCCTCTTTCTACTATAAGCCGATTTGCCTATCACGCCGGACAAAGAGATTCAACTGATATTATATCATTCGCGACTTTAACACTTGGACATTCAGAGAAACCGTAATCTGAAATACCGTAATCTAAGTTCGGGATTACTCAGGGAAGGACTGATTCAAGTTGCTCCGCCGCGATACGCGTAGCAATTAAGCCGATCGTTATTACTAATTACTGTACACTCAGTCCTTGCTGCGCGCGACCCATTATTACTCGGACGAAAAGGTAATGAAACAGTTAGAAAGCCTATTTGCGAACTCAATCTGGGAGAAATTCGTATTACGAAATTCCCTGGATATTCGAGTCTCTTCGAAGTTTCGCGACATACAGTTTCGCTTTTGGTTGGTCAACCCGAGTTGCAATTGTGTCAGAAATTGAACCGATCACGTCTACATCTTCCAAAACGTGTTTGTGTCTCAAGAATTTTATTATATCAAAATACTTTTTGGATCTATCATATTTTACATTTAACACTCTCTCTGTCATTAATCAATGCTACCGATGCGTATGTGTTCCTTTTTTATTTCTTTCTCTTTTTCTTCATTAATGATTTCTCTTTTGACATCGAGACGCGATCCTTCAACTGATTTTTCTAAATGGTATGTTCGTTTTCGTACTCTCTCGTTACCCTGCAGCCTTTCATTACTATGAAATACCGAAAAATTGGCTCTGCTCTCTTACTAGGACAACGAGATAACTTTTATACTATACAATCACCTCGCAACGCGAATATGATATATCTTAAAAAAATTCAATGTTACTTTCTTTTGTCAAAAGAACTCCTCTATTATTTCTATACGCAACATGCTTTTTTTCTCTTTCTCTTTCCAAAATCTAGTAGAAATGGATAAATTCTATCAAACTGAAACGAATCTTGTATCTTGAGAATGTTCAAAATATTTGTACTATAAGACAAGAAAGAAAATTAAAATTCTCGCTTAAATAAAAATACTCGCGATATGGATAGTGATACGCAGCATGAATGTTAATTTTGTTAAACTTTTAATTATTTTAATTGCTTTTCGTACAATGGAAGATACTTTCGTATCTTTCTTTTTTAAAAATTTGAAATGCAATATTGAAGCAACTCTGATTCGAGTCGTATTATTTATTTATTAGTTTTGTTTAATGAACTTGCGAATCATGTTATTTTTGGCTTGCCGTTCTTACACACTGCCGAGAAATTTGTTTGTCGAATCTCAAGATATATTTCGCGCGAATGAATGCATCATTTCGTAGTTTTAACTGATCTCTTCGAAATGATAATCGTATTTTAAGATACGAAATCGTAACAAGATTTAAATTGGAACGAAAGCAAACAAAAGCGATTAGATACAAAATGGTTTACGCTTGAAGCAGTAATATTGACTTATGATGAATAGGACAAACAAAGGAAAAATACAGAGATGAAAACCGAAGAATACAGAGTAGAATATCTTGATGATCGACAAGACTCATCCCAGCGATTTCAATGTATTGCGTTTATATATCATCTAGTTTGTCATTACTATCTACTGATTATTTACGTCACTCGATTCCATATCTGTAAAATCCGAGACTGAAATGTCAAAATCTACAATTCTGTATCGTGCAGAAAACGTGATCAGATTGGTAGGCCCCTAATTTGTGCCCATTAGTCTTCCCCCTTTCTTATCTGTCACGTTTACTTTATTGTGAAAATTGTGGATCGTGGATTGTTGACACGCTCTTATTGCAATAATTTACCTACGAGGTACCCGCAACTCTTGAAGAAGAGACTTATGACTTTATTTACATGCGAGGGTGAAGTTTGTCTTTTTTAAAACACACACACACACACACACACACACACACACACACACACACACACACACACACACACACACACACACACACACACACACACACACACACACGCGCACACACAC
>Ga0157363_1004365_pt1 | contig 13033 bp, 8 predicted proteins | sample AttsexASBM1_FD_111477 | JGI IMG/M metagenome (GOLD analysis project Ga0157363, IMG submission 111477) | Fungus gardens microbial communities from leaf cutter ant in Ribeirão Preto, State of São Paulo, Brazil - Atta sexdens ASBM1 | ecosystem: Host-associated > Fungi > Mycelium > Unclassified ...
AATAGAGATTATATGTAGTGTGTTTATATATTATAATTATATATTATAGAATACAATACAATCTGTGCATACACACACACACACACACACACACACACACACACACACACACACACACACACACACACACACACACACAATAATGTATATAAGACATATTTATATTATAGGTGCATAAACAACTCGTCAGAGATAATGCAGATCTCCGCTGCGAGTTGCCTAAACTGGAGAAACGATTACGGGCGACAATGGAGCGCGTCAAGGCCCTAGAGACGGCGCTTCGCGACGCTAAGGAAGGTGCGATGCGAGACCGTAAGCGCTACCAATACGAGGTGGACCGAATCAAGGAGGCAGTCAGGCAAAAGAATCTGGCGCGTCGTGGACCGAGCGCGCAGATAGCGAAGCCGATTCGGGCCGGTCAGCATCACTTGAGTAACGTCAACATCATCAGAACCGGCAATCGTGGTAAGGAATAATTTCTCCCTTCTGTCTCCATCCAACTACGAACCGCGCCAGTTATAAAATCACCGTCGTCTCTCTTTTTTTTTCTTTTTTTTTCGCAAACTTCCTTCGTCTTATATGTACATACATGTATACAATCATCTTGTTTTTCTTTTTTTAGATTCACTTAATTAAAAAGCCTACATTGTATGTCGTTGTGTGGGTTTGTTCGGTTTTGCATTACAAAAGGGGTGACGGCTCCCCTCCAGGCAGTGCTGCTTTAGAGTAAGTGGGTCGATTTTTGTTACGTCTACTATTTTTGGCACGAAGCTTCTTGCGCGATTTCATGAAAGAGGAAATAAGCGAATGAAAACAAAGAAAAAAAAAGCGAACAAACCTCGCGACGTTTCTTTTTAATGTACAATCGAACGCATCCTTTTGCATGGAGTTTATTTGAGACATTCTCAGTTGCGATTACCGCGCCGTATCGTTTATATCACACAATGCTGATTTCACGAAATATGAATTTTATTTGATTGTGACCGATGCTTATTTTAGATATTTATTTGTTTTCCTCTTTTTTTTCCATGTTCCTGATTACATACACACAGATATGGGTAACAGCGTACAGTGATCGTGATCGCATAATGCCAAAATACCCTTCACTTTTACAGAAAACGAATGCAAGAACGCTTTCATCGACAAAAACAAAAGAATTCCAGCGGTTCTTATGTATAACGGATATGCATAAATGTTATAATTATTAATATTGAAGTAAGGGCATAGTACTATATTATCCGCAAGGAGAGAGCACCGCCAGTTCTTTTAATTGTTTCTTTCCTCTTTTTCTCAGAGCAAGCATGTGCTTAGGTATATATAAGATAAGTGCATTAAATTATATACAATATATATGACATATACATACATTTATATAAATATGTATATGGCATATATATATGTGTGTCACAAGCGCTGCATGTCCTGTCGATGTAAATAGTTAATTTTTATAAATTATTTAATTTAATGTCACATACATATATATATATGCATGATAATGATTCGATAATGAATAGATATTAAAATGAATGTCCGAACGAATTATACGGAGAAGCCTCTCGCCATTCTCTCAGAATAATTTGTACTTTAGTGTTTCTATTCAAGTCACATTCAATCTGAAAATTCAACAAAAAGAACATAAAAAAACTTGCCGCAATCTTACGAGCTCGTAGCGAGGATCGTGCGGTCGTTGACCAGGACGATCCTCGAAGATCTTGGGAAAGAGGCAACGAATATTTAAAAAGGGTTTAGTTCAGATACCAATTTACTAATCGAGAAGACGATTGGACATGCGGCTTCGAGCGAGTGTAAAGATGATCGCGGCTTATACAAGTATTCGTATTTGTAAGAAATTTCTCTGTTAGCTGATAAGAATATTTCTGTTCGCGATAAGAGTGTACGGATTCATATCTATGGAACTCGTCGCTAGAACTCGTAATAAGATCTCGGTTACAAGCTATATTATATGTATGTTCATCTCTACCAATGCAGATTAATTTTAATCTTGATTTAATTTGTTCTTTGGCTTTTTTTTTAACGTCTATTTCTATCGATATGTAGATTAGTTTTTATTTAACTTGCTCTTTACCTATTTCTAGAAATCAGAAGAAGGTAAAGAGTAAGTTAATTAAGATTAGTTAATTTTTATACATTAATAATTTATTTTAATCTCGATTTAACTTGCTTCTTATCTTCTTTCTGAGAATTATAAGAAGATAAGAATAAGTTAAACTGATGCAACAGTTAATTTATATTCGTGGAAATATTAGAGAGAAAAGGATTAAAAGCAAATTAAACCGAGCTTAAAGCTTATCTGCATTAGTAGAAATGGACATAATTTTTAAAACTTGAAAGAAAATAAGGAGCAAAGTTAAACAGAGATAAAAGCTAATTTACATATTGGTAGAAATAAATATAATTCTTACAAGGAAAAACTCAGAAGTAGTTCTCACCGATTTCAACTTAGCAGGATTATAGAGTGTGTTTTCCTGAATTAATATAATTACACTTGAGTTTATAGTGCTAAAAAAAACTTATTTCATTTATTTTTATCTGAAATGTTCACTTCCTTTCCTCGTTAGAACTAGAAAAAGAGTTAAACCGAGATTAAAGTTGTTAATCTATAGAAGATATAGGGCATTAATACCATAAACTGTGGATTCTACTATAACACTATCCGATCTCCAAGTGTAAGAAATGAGAGTTCGGACCGAGTTCTAGCGTCGTGAAACCGAGGAATGTAGAAATTCCCACGCGCATCCCGCCGGAGGGCACGCTTGACCCCCGATCAAGTGAGGAAATTGTCTCTCCAGAGCATTCTCGGTGCGTTACGGCGGCCAGTCTTACCCGTGCGCGATCTTATCGAAGCGAAGAAAATTCATGAGGACCTGGTCCGCGACAGAGAAGTAGAGCGATTTGAACGATCACTGTTCTATCGTGCGTATACAGTGTATAGTTCGCCGACCATTTCTCTCGCGTGCGTCTAATTTAGATTAATTTATCCCCGATACGCTCCTTTTACTGCTGCTGCCCGGCGACCATCGAGCAATTCGAGAAGCCTCGGCCTTCTTCCAACGAGCCTCGGACTTTCTTCATCCTCACTTCTTCAGATTACGAGCAAACGATGAAACCCGCTTAATGCGTTTCTGAGAGGAGGGAAAAAAGAGTAAAATAGGAAACGAGGAAGAAATTGTCAGAGTTTCGCGCTCGCGCGTCGTCATCATTGATCTTTTTCGAAAAATCCTCGCGATTTGTTTTGTCTTTTTTTTTTTTGTTAAACCTAACTGGATTTTCTCGCGCGTCCTATATTATGTTATTTTCTACACTCTTTTTCTGTCCAATTTATACAAATATTGTACGTCTCTTTGTAAATCCATTTTATAAGACTTTTCTTGTATGATTATGAGTCATTGTTACTAATTTGTAATCGCGATAAAGCTCGACTAATCGCGAATGACTTCGAGCGACTTTTACTGAAATTCAATTTAATATTGAAAGATTGTAATGATCAATTACTTATTTTGAATATTGAAAGCACAGAACAATAGCTTTTAAAACTCAAAATAAGTAATTAATTACTACTTTTCAGTATTAAATTTCTGTAAAGCGATGTCTATGATGAGATTTCAAGACATTAAACTTAAACTTTAAGCTTCATGCAATAAGAAATTGATAGCGAGGAGGTAATCCACAGATTACATGATTTCATGATTTCATTTGATTTCAATTGACAAATAATTTTCTTCATTATATATGAAGTCATTTGGTAAAATAATTGATTTTATCTAATATCACATAATTATTTCTCGTAGTTGCATATATAATAATCGGATTATACATTGGAATTTTACATGCATTTTATAATTTTCAGGGACTCTGAATGTCCCACGATTACATTAAATGATTACTCCCTCGGATTATAGTCGATTAATCTATGATTGGTCCATTTCTTACGATTTAAGGCTTCTTGAGTTTAAGTTTTACGTTTTAAAATCTGATTGTAGATACCTCAAGGAGAATACGCTAACGGATAGCTTTTATGACATTGCATTTCCTCATTATCGATGTCATTCTGCGATCCTTGAATTCATCGTCACTTTCACGAGAGGCTCTCGATTGCGCTCATAATCAATGTAATCTCCCTCTTCGTCGCAGGCTATTAATAAAATGCGGATACATTTTTTTCGATTCTTTACGACGCGGAAATTTTCAGAGCTAAGCTAAACTGAGAGCGCTCGCGGGATTTATTTAAGGGTAACGGATATAGTGAGTTTGCACCCTTGCAAAAGCTTTATCGTGGAGCATGATGGCACGGGATGGAGCGAGGCGTAATGTAAACGCGTCTCTAGAAGTATTCGGCTAATACTTTGCTTCTTTTTTTTTTATCACACCATCCAAGTTCTCTCTTAACTTTTGTGATATATATAATTGTATCGAGGACGAGGAAGTTGTGTTCTTTTTTTTTCCTCTCCTCTTTGCTCGTATGTGAGCGTAAACGACCGACAAGCGTGTGGTGCATTAATGCGAGTGCAATTATCGTTAAGCTATTTTTGTCGGATGTATGTAAATATACGATACACACACACAGAACACACACACACACATACACACACACACACACACACACACACACACACGTAACAGTGTCACGGATATAATTTCGCGACGCAATGTAAAGGAAAGGGTACGTTCCCTTCCGTTGTAAAAGAAGACAAGCATGCGTTTTATGCACGATTTATCATATAATACCTAACAGACACCTAATAATGTTAATGTTTCTCTCTTCAACACACGTCCTCCTTTAGATGCTGATGAATGTATTTCTCCCCCTCAATCATGTTGCGCTGAAATTGTAACGCGCCTGTAATATCCACGAATTTCTCTCCCTCTCTCTTTTTCCTGCCGATTATTAAATAACCATCGGCTTCGACAAACAATTGTAATTTCGCGATCGTCGATTTTGAATCCCCTTTCTCCTGCCCTTTTTCGCGACATAATTTAAGAAGCCGAGATTACCCAAGAAATCATGTAAGAAATCTACCGGATCTTTGTGATAGACGATAACAATCCCTTATTAAGCGCAACAGTAATCGATCGATTCTTATTATTAATGATGTATGTGTAATGTAATCGAGTGATGTTCGCCGACGAGCGCGGGGAAGACAGAGCTATTGGTATATTATTTTCGTAATGTCTCTGGCGTGTCTGAGAAAGGAAAAAAAAAAGAAATAAATAATACATTACACTTATCCGCAGTCAAGTAGGCGAGATTATAACGATTTATGTGCACGCAACCATCCAAGTCAGTCTCACTGTTAAAGAGGAGGTCGATCTACAACCGGCAGTTCCTTCGTCTCGACGACGAGCGAAGGGCTTTTTATTTCTTCATCGCGATCTTTCAAAAGGATAAAGGAGAATAGGGATCCCATTCCGTTCCGTCAACGGACTATCTCGGAGAATCTCAGCGAGCAGAGCGCTCGAGTCGCCAACAGTTCAATTTTTGTAATGATTTTTTTTTTGTCGCGCGAGACTATTTTTCTGTATCAGCGATCGAGTTCGGATCTACCTCATCTGGAACAGAACGAAGTAGCGAAGACGAGATAAAAAGAAAACGAGAAAAAAAGAAACGCATAGCTACAATTCTAAACGTTTTTTTTTCCTAGACACTAGGTGGTAGTAAATTTGTATGCAGGGTGTAGAAGAGAGGCTGTAGCTACAAGGTACTATTATAAATTGTAATACAATATTCTCCTCGAAAATTAAAACCGTAATTTTAAGATATCGTTACTATTATTATTATTATTATTATTATTATTCGACTATCGAAAACGACAGTGCTTATATTGAAGAGAAAGCAAAGAACAAGGGAAAATCACACGACTGTATTCACTTATTTATTTATTGTCGCACCGCATATTGTCCCGGCGAAGTAATCTCCGAAAGAGATATATTTATAAGATAATATAATAAAAAAAATATATTATACATATACACACATCTCGTGCGTGCGAAAAGTTCTGTATTGCCCTATCCGAGCTGAGATAATTCAACTTTTACTAGTTTATCATAAAATAAAGTAACTTTGATTCGAATTTTAACAAGAAGAAAAACGTTTTTAAAACGTCTTATATTCTTTGCTGTCTAGGCATTTTTTTCAATTTGGTCCAAAGTTACTTCATTTTATATTTTTCAAAGCCACTATACAATCACACAGAAAGTTTCAATGTTTCTCAGTCAATCTGTATAAAATTACTTCTAGTTTTTACCTGTGCAATTTGAGAAATTATGTTCCTCGTCTCGGCGAAACTAAAAGCGATAGTCAATAGATCGTATTGTAAAAGTTCACGTTTTATTCTTATTTGATAGAATTGTACAATATCGTAGATATCAAAACATACAATAATCGGAATACAATAAGCAACATGATTATTACAACAAGTTTCCTAGTCCAGGGGCTAAGAAGAGACCTGCGTATTTATCGCAGAGCGCACATCTTTCCTTTTTCTCTCTTTTTTTTTTTTACAAAGTTCTCGACAGTATGTACAATCGGTCTTTTTATCGATAAATAATATGGAAAACAAGAGATATTCAGAGCAACATGTAAACAAATATACCTATCTTATTTCTAAAACTATATACGTATTTATCACTGAGGCTTGAAGTTTTTGTATTAATTACAGAATATGAAAAAGAGACATTTGCGCGTCTCATCCTTTGCCAGGATATTTTTGCGAAGAGGAGCGTTTACGTAAAGTGTATTTTAATTGGTATATACTATCGGTATAATACGAACAAAAACATATTACGAAAGACCTTGCAACAAATGTTTCTTCGAACAAAATCATTTCCAGAAAATGAGACACGCAAATAGTCTTCGTCCCCACACATTTTAACACTGTCCGGAAGATTGTATCATACTTGGAATGTACAAATCGGAGATGCGTTTTACGCATTCGTGAAATTGAGATTCAGTGAGGATTACCCCGTAAAATCCAGCCCTTGTCCGAGCAATTAAGATTCGAAAGACCATGTCTCTCGAGAATGGCAAGTGGGCATGCACCGCTAGAAGAACAAGAGGTGCTAAAGAATACGAGTGAACAAATGTTCACTCGTAAATACAAAAAGTAATCTATTCACAGTACAGAAATTCCGAGACGGCGATGGTCAAAGCATCGCAATGTGTCTCTAGGACAAATATCCAATAAAAAGATGCGAAAATTGGCAGATATGTTCAACGAGCAAGTACAGTGGCAGTGTAACGTCATCTATCTACTGTTTTCCCGGCAGTAAAAAACGGAGCATTGCGCTCGTTCTCCAATTGGCAGTAAATTGTATCACCTCTAGATAGTTCCAATCGAAGATTAAATTCTTAGAACCTAAGAAATCGGCAGTAGAAGATCATACGCTAAGACGAGGAAAGAAAACAACTGATATCCATTTCTACCAATATATAGATTAACTTTAATCTGAATTTTTATTTTCTGTAAAAGTACATTTAAACTTTTTTATCTTTTTCCAATTTTCTAAAAATTAGGAAAAAGTAAAAAACAAGTTAAATTAAGATTGAAGTTACTCTTCATTGATAGAAAATGGACATGATGAAGAGGATTCTCTTGGTCGGAACGATCAGACTTGCCGAGCACTCGATTAACGCTAGCGATCATATATATAGCCGTGGCGATTGATAAAAATTACCGCGTGAACACAGTGAACGACCCTGGGCATGGCGCTTCCGGTCATCGTGACGTTAACGTAATAGCGTAGTGCACAGCACTATCATATTCAGTATCAGTGAGCCGCAGAGCAGCGCAGAGAGCCAGCCAGGGCTCGCGACAATTGTCGTGTGATGACCAACGTATGCCGGTACCGAACCGTTCTGGACATCTCCAATGTCCGAACGCACGCAGCTTTCCTGAACGTGATCATCCGCGTTGAACATCGTGCGGATCGTCGGCGACGGCACTGCTCGCGAGTAATTGCCCGTCACATCGGAGTACCGTGACTGCGGCCGGGGCACCGGCGAGTCGTGCCTCGCGACGTGGGGACCTGGCCGTGGCGTCTGGCATGACCATCGCCAGATCTCCGACGCAGCGGAGGAGCACCGGTCGAGCTCGTGCACGGACGGCTCGCGGGAAGGCGCGAGATTGGAGGAGCCGACTGATCCAAAGCCGGAACTTTGGCTGGACGAGCGCGAGAGCGTCGGCAGCGTGGCGGTCATCATACCTTCCTGCCAATAACCACCCGCTACCCACGAAGTCTGCGTCACCGATCTGAGTTTCGGTGGCGATAAAATGCATCTATGTTTGCTGCCGGATTTCCTGAACAGATTCTCGGAGCTCGTCGCGCTGTATACTTTTCGCTCGAAAATCGCCGGCGTTTTCGTGATCCTGTCGTATTTTGGAGGATCTTCGTTCAAGAAAAGAGAGCTCAGGCTGTCATTTAAGCAGATATCCGGTGGACTATCATTCTGAGAGACAGAATTTAGGTAACCATTGGTACCGTCGTTTGTGATCGTAGACAACTTCTGTCTCAATCTAGAGAAATAAATAACAATCTAGAGAGATAAATAATAGAACAAGATTGTTACAAATTTCTTATCCTACAATCCTATAACTTTCATAATTTCTAGACAAATTTTCAACTTTTAATATTTAAAAATTTTTCGTATTTTCATCTTGATTTGAAAATTATTAAATATTTCGTTGAAAGAGTATTTTGACGTAGTACAATGTGAATTATAATTACAATGTTGTTGATATTGCTTGCATTAAAGTTCTTTAAGGCCAAAAATTTTTATTTTTCAGAAAATTTTGCAAAATTCCCTAACTTTTTTCCGATTTCCAGTTTGTAGAAACTGGTAACTTTGTAAAAACGTTCACGAATTATGAAAAGCGGAAGTGTGTAAAATACTTACATTGCTGAATGTGATTTACTGAATTTGATTTCAGTGGAAGATAATTCTCTCGCCGCATAAACTGACGGTTTAATATAGCCATTCGTTTCACTTTTAACGATATTATTTCTGTTTTGACTGTTATATTCAAGCTGAGGCGAAATAACATCTCGTGAGCGCAACTTGATCTTCTTAAATACCACCGAACTGGTCGAAGTACTTTTATACAAGCTGGATCTTAAACTCACCAATGCTGTAATAAATGCGCAAATTGCTACCTAGAAAGAAAGACGGATAAACTGAATGTGCAAAATAATAACAATATTCAAAATAATAACAATAATAAGAGGAACAAGTAAGAATTAAAACATGAAATTGATGAGTAAATTAATATAAATACAATGTAATATACACAAACAATAATATAATAAAAAATAGTTTTAAAAAACGAAAAAAATTACATTACAGATTTCGATTCGTTTTTGAGCCATCTTCAGAAAATTACGTTACAAAGTAGAAGTATTGTAGAATGCAGAGACTGAAAAATGTACATCTATTGCGGGCCGTAATCAAATTCGCAATAAAGGAGATATATCGAGATAATAATATAATAATTTCTCATTTATTGAGCTTACCATGCGGTACTGCACAATGTGTTCTGTTGTGAGCCAGGCATTTTGAAGAGTCATCAAATCCTTTATGGACACGAGAGTAATGACGCAGAACCATAAAAATATCAATAATACATCGGAACTCTTTTTTCTCATCGAGCTCGACCAACAAGCGCACAAGTGAAAAAATAGTCCACTGATTGGCAGCCAAACAAAGTCGTGGTTGTACATGACCATTGAGATCAGAATCGTCGAGATAACTCGGAAGACTGTTTCCGACTTTTTTGCGTTCTGTAATTGTATTAACTAATGATTATTTGTTATAATGTTGCTGCAACTGCAAGTCAATGGATGTTAAAAAATATTTACGATAACGTAATAAATGTTAGGACATCGAATATTAATCTTTAATGAGTCATTCTTTACAGTATTTTAAGATTATTTATTTATTAGCATTAATACTAATTAGTATCATTATTAAATTAACGATTAATGTAATTTGTGATATATTTCTAGTTCTGGTTTATGACTGCATTTCAAGTCCAACAAACCGAATCGATGTACAATTTATAGAACTAAAAAAATATACTTTCAAATTTACATAAGGAATATTATTAATCACCAAGATCCACTTTATCTGAAAATAGGATTCTTTCTCTTATTCTACTTATAACAGTCTTTTCTGCAAATGTACTTACATTGATAAGCGTTTTAAACGGTTTCCGCCTGAAAAACAGCATCTTATAACGAGTCAACCACACCGCCTGCCTGCGCAGCACATCTCTCACTGTCAATTTGCAACTGTCACACAGCGGATACCTCGCTTCTAGGTATTCCTTAAATATTTTCAGCTCGGTGTTAAAGAGTTTTTCATTCTTAGGCTCAAAATTGGCCAGTTCCGATAATTTCAGACCTTCCCGCTTGTTACAACATGCACAGAGACTATCTTTGAGGACGTGACTGTTCTCACTGTCCTTGGACACTCTACAATATCTCGTATGTCTTTTTGATGTTACGTACTGCTCTGGAATATCGTACGCATAATCGCCATTCTGGAACAAACATTTCATATTCATCATTATGGACATTAAAAAATAAAAGAAATTGTTTTCCAACAAATGGACAGCTAAACATGGACAGGCCTGTACTTTTTAATTGAACTTATTGCATGTTGAAGAGAAAAAGAGAAAAAATGAAGATGACATTTTAATGATATCTTATTGATGTTAAAGGTATCATTAGGCTTTGCTACTTGGAGTCACTCTGTCTTTGTTTCTGATTGAATATCAAATAAAGACAGAAAGGCTTCTGTGTCAAAATGACACAGAAGTTTTTCGTTGGAAAACTTTCTATAATTTACCTTGGAAAACCCGTTGTACTGTTCACACCAAGGACACAACCACCAGTTCAGATGTTGTCTCCAGACCTTCGTGTTCTCATTGCAAAACCAGCAATTCACCTTCACAGGCCATCTTGCCCTGAAAGATGCGTTGAATTAGTACGATGAATTAGTACACTCTTAAAAACGAAGAGTGGATCAAAAGCAATAAAAGTGGAAGTAATATAATAAAACATATAGCCTTTCAAAACAGAAATTGGCCAAAAAGGTATTAGGTACTTCATTGACCTCTATTTAACGTTTTAAGTTCAAAAATTGATTTATGACATTCATGGAATATTCTTTGTTCCAAAAATCATTTTGTTGTGTATATCGGTAATTATTATAATAAGAAACAATATACAGGTAAAAGAATTCCAAATTAATAAAAGAAAAAAATACAATAATATTTTAAGCCACGGCTATATATAAAACACGCCGGTATTGGCGGTATATGCAATATGCAAGTAACTTACCTGAGCCTGTAGAACATCGTTAAGAACATAGCGAGTATTAAAAGAACCGGAGCGAACATAGCCGCGAAATCGAACGCCGCGTTCCGATCGGACTCCATATCGCGGCAGGAAAAGAAAGGAATCAAAAATGCGTTAAAACAACGGTGTTTAGGAATGCGCCGCGTGAACGGGAAGATGATTTCCTAAAATCCACGGAGTAGAGACGTCGGCACACCGCATATCCCGGCAGTCCCGCCAAGCGATCGAGGGGTAGGATACGTCATAACCTGAAATACCTGTCATTCAAGATTGTTAATAAGGAATAATAAAAAGGTTTGAGCATGCTGTTGGCTGTTGACGTGGACGCGATGAGGAATTCTCACGAGAAGGCTTACCCTATAATCGTTCAGGTGACTATTCTTCTTCGACAAATTCACTTGACCCCCCACTGTCGCGATACGCGAAAATGCGACACGTGCCGATACTCCGGTACATGACGAAGGAATATAAACCGCGTTCACACCTTGACGGAAAGTGAAAAAGCAACAGCCAATCAGAACTCTAGCTGATACGTCTACAATCTCGGCTTTTTGTACTACTTACTACCAGCGCGAGTTCTGATTGATCACTGCTTTTCCGCTTTCTGCTTTCTCTAAGGCTGGGTTCACATCTTGACGGAAAAACGGAAAGTGGAAAGGCAGAAGCCAATCAGAGCTCGCGGAAAGACAGAAGCAGACAAGAAATGAACCTCCTATTACTATTGCGAGTTCCGATTGGCTTCCGCTTTTCCGTTCTCGTTGAGAATGGATTGAAATGAATTGAAATGGATTCAGATTTTCAGAAATATTGAGTCACGAATATTAAAATGAATGCTTTTCAATCCTGAATGCATTTTTATTCATTTATAGGAATTGCATGGAGCATATCTCTACGCCTTTCAATCTAAAAATAATATTAGCTTTTTCTGTACATTGTAAATACTATTCAATTCAAAATTTTGAATAGAAAATGCAATTTTTCAATCCAATTGCATCCAATTGAATCCAATTAAATCCAAAAAAAGTATTCGCTATTTAAAATACGCATTCGAATAGAAAAAAATTTTAATCCATTTTCGTTTGGTAGGAAACAAATGCTATCAAATAGAAATTGATGGAGTACAATAACATTTAACGAAGAAAATAAGTTTTTAATTCTTTTCCTCTTTATAAATTCGAAGTTACGTATTTGAAAACAAAGAATTTGCTAGTTAATTTTTAGATCAAAGCTTATGTTGCACATATAAAATGAAATAAAATCAAACTGTATTAATATATTAAAGACTCTAACGAATATAAATCAAGTGATATAACTTATAAATTGCTGAAATTTATTTTACAATGTAATATTTCCTTTTAAGAAAACACACCTTGCATATGAGCTAGTCTGCTTACATTCATGTGCATAACAATCAATTTTTAATATATAAGATTATTATCAGTTTCGACTGAAACTTAAAACGAAAGACATTTTCAATTAATAAGATATCTTTTATTTATTCATAAATAAATAATTTTATTTTATAGTCTAACTTTAAAGGACAGCTCTGTAGTGTTCGGAATTAATTCTTGATACTCGGATTGCTCGAAGATTACTTGATCAAGCTCGCCATCTGCTAGCTTGAGTCTCAGATTTACAATTTGCTGAACACACTTCTTAT
>Ga0157363_1004366_pt1 | contig 13032 bp, 4 predicted proteins | sample AttsexASBM1_FD_111477 | JGI IMG/M metagenome (GOLD analysis project Ga0157363, IMG submission 111477) | Fungus gardens microbial communities from leaf cutter ant in Ribeirão Preto, State of São Paulo, Brazil - Atta sexdens ASBM1 | ecosystem: Host-associated > Fungi > Mycelium > Unclassified ...
ATTGTAACGATAGGTCTGTTTGTCAAGTATTATCAAATAAAGGGAAATGATGCACTTCTAATATTTTCAAAAAAATCGATAAAAAAATTCTGAGCGAGTTGTTACGGTTTTTACCGAACATTATAATATTTTTTTACCGAATATTATACATACTCTGTATGTATAATATTAACATATATTAATATTTGCTTAAAATTCTTAAAATATATTAATATTAGTGTAATAACATCAATTTCACGATATATGAATGGAGTCGCAAACTTACCTATCGGCATACCACATCGAAAAGCACAATTTTTTCGGCGTGAATGGACTTTTGGGCGAGCTCGCCGTGTTCGTGATCGGTGACGACTTCGTCGAAGATGATAAGAGCGATATTCCACTCTCCGGCGTACAAGGTGATCGATTCTCTTCATCAGCGTAGGTCCCTGGCTGCCAGGAATATCTCGTCCTGGTGCGAGGACTGCCATGACTAGGGCTTGAGCCACCCGAACTTGATACGCTTTTCGAACTTTTGGGACTTTTGAGCCCACCAGAGCTGAAGATGCGACCCAAACGTAATCTCAAGGATGTCTTATCTTTGAATTTTGCAACATAATTGTCACTAATGGTCTCATTGGGCAACTCATTACTCGTCATAATTCTCGGATTACGATTCCTTGAAATATATAATACTTTATACTTTATAGATATACTATAATAATCAAATTGTGAAGAAATGGAAAATTATTAAATTATAAATTTATAAGACGTTAAAATATTTAAAATAAAAAATTCAAATGCACGCTTTAAAAATTCAATATGATCAAATGTATGTCGCACGCGAAAAATTAAAAAAATATGTGATACGAATTTAGACCGATGAAAATAAATCTAATTAAATAAGAGTTCATATTGTAAATGCGGATCTTATGTGTTTAAATATTTCTCTGTAAATTTATATAAATGTCTGATTCTGCAATCTGCGCATCGAAATCTTTTTCAGTCTCGAAATACGATGGGCAGAATCAGAGTAATATCACTTATTAAATTCACAAGCAATTTAATAATTTTTTGTTGAAAATAAGCATCTGCAAAATAATTTTACTACGAAAAATATTGCCTCAGTTAGGGTTTCAATCTGGAATATACTTTCCTACTTTCAATATATGTTGCAATAAAAGTATTAATTTTAATAAACAGACACTGCAGTAGACTATAATGTATACATTTACTGAGTTAACGCTGACTGTGAAATATATATAAATTCTTTTTTTGTACGTGGCTTTATAAATATGTATAAACAAAAAAAGGAATAAATAGCCACAAGGAGGATTTGCGTAGCGAGTCATTTATTTAAAATTATTTCGTTAACAAAATGAAAATATCTTTTCCAGATCCTGTGTATAGCTATTTTTTTTTGTAAATATATATATAAATTCGCACAAATTTTTAAGCACTAAGATCCTTTAACTGAATATAAAGAATCTCTTATTTAATTAAAAAAAAATAAAACATCATAATTTATATTTAGAATTAAAATAATTTGTTTCAAATTTATAATCTTTTTCACGAATATCAAAACTGTTGTGTATTTTGATTATCACTTATACACTAAATTATACTAAATTATACATTGTTCAAGTATGTTAATCGCACATACGTGTTGTATCAAAATGGTATACTAAGTAACTGGATGTAATTTTGTTCAGGAATTGAGTAAAACCCCAATCGAGCCAAACTTCCTGTCGCTAACCACATTTCCTTCCTTCTTCGCTTTTATCAATTTGGATTAAAATCCTTAAATGTAAATGTAAAGCAGGAAAGTCTAATAATAGAATGGAAAAAGTTCAATTCGCGAAAGCGATAAGCTATTCAAATGATATTCCAACAGTACTTATCTAATCCAATCAAAGCTCAAAAATCTTAATCTATCAATGACATTTAACGCTTTGTAAAAAATCTTAATCTATCAATAACATTTGACGCTTTGTAAATATTTGATTATCGAGCTCACTTTAATTTGTTGCGAGCGATCAGGATTTTACGCAACTCAATGAAAAAAAATAGAACAATTGCAAATTTTTAATTGCCTAGTCTGTATTTCTTTGATTTACAGATCAACACTTACTGCATGATACAATGATAATAAATAATCAAGGATGCAGGATCCGCAGAAAAGTGGATCAACCACTCGTATGGCGGGCATTAGCGTTCCTGAGAATAACTCTTCGGTGTGATGAGAAAGGAAAAAAAGGTTGAACTAGCTCGACCCTTTTGTCACGTCATGTACATATTTGCAATTATCTACTTATCAATACAATAACAATTTATTACTATTTAAACACGTATTGTGAATTTGCTTTGAGTACCATCGAGAGGAGAGTCCATGGGATGAACACGAGTGAAATGATAAAATATGATGAGATGATAATAGTATTAATATCGCGATTCATGCCAGGCATCTCGCGTGCTCACTCGCGTTCTTCACAATTTCTGCGATCGGTGGCAGGGAAGCGCTTATTTCGTCGATTGTTCTAAATAAGCTATAAGATCAGCCCGCTCTTGGGGTTTCTTTAATCCGGCGAATACCATCTTCGTACCGGGAATGTATTTCTTTGGATTTTCTAGATACTCGAAAAGGGTATCCTTATTCCAAGTGATACCTAAAATATAGCAAATATACGCGAATTATAATTATTATTAGATGTGCATTATATAAGTATACATGTACGTATTTATTCTAACAATAAATAATGATTGATGTTATAAATAATACAGAATAAAGGAGTTTAATGTTATAATATTTATAAATTTATCATTTTTAACTGTATGTCAATAACTAAACTTACCTTTCGCTTTGTTGGCATCGGTATATAGATAACCAGACGCTTGGCCAGTTTTTCTACCTATTAATCCATGTAAATTGGGACCTACTTTATGTTTGCCACCTGCTTCAACAGTATGACATTGTGCACATCTTTGGACAAAAAGCTAGAAGAAAAAAAATGCACAATTATGTTATAATAAATTATTATTATTATTATTGTTATATTTATTATTGTTTATAAAGTTATCAAATTTTGTCTTTATGAATTCGATTTGACGCTCACACATTGTAAGTTTTATTCTATTTTTCTTTAACATGTAAACATATATGATAGAATGAAGCACATAAGCATTAAAATTGATCAACCATTATTTATTACCTTCTTTCCTTTTTCTGGATCACCCGCCGGAACACCCATATTTATTTAATTATGTATTCTGGAAAAAAAAGCTCAATTGTACAAAAATAGTAAAAAAATATAAGTTTTTACCATTTGTTACATGCTTTATTATTGTATCATTATTTGATGTTCAGCAAGAATTAATGTCATAATTATTAAATATTATTAAAAATAATCTCAATAACGCGCGAGCGCAAAAAACAAGTTGTTTTGAAGAAAGAATTCTAATACAGAAAGTTAACAGTTGAGTGTCATAGGGCATATTATCGGTGACCAGCGATGCTGAGATTAATAAAAATACATAATTCAAAGCAAATACTTCAAAAATAGTAAATATTACCATTACTATTACAATCATATAAAGAAACTAATATATGATAAAATACATAAAAATAGTTTTATTTATAATCATTGCATGTTATTATATGCGCATGTTGCGATATCGCAACGCGTATCGTATTAAAACAGAGGAAAAAGTAAAATAAATCAATAGAAAATCTGAACAATTCGTGACAATTTTTTTGTGTATTTTTCGCATTTTTTCTACCTATTACTTTGCATTTTTCATAGAAACACAATTTTTGTTTGATGAGCTATTTAAAAAATTAAATATAGGAAATAAAATGCAAAAATTAATGTAACGTGTGGATAGCATTAGTTAGATTAGCTATTACTTGGGCAGATACAACAAGAATAAGCAAAATAAGAAATCGAGATAGCTTGACTGTTATAAATAAAATAAGTAAAATATAGCGCGAAAGAAGATATTACAGCGCCATATTATAAGCATCAGTGATCTCTAGTAAGACAAATGCATAAAAAACATGATAATACAATTTAACTTATCTATTATAGATAATATTTTACAGTAATATGCATCGTATAACGAAAAATTCATTCTGGCGCTTTGGCAAGTCATGTAAAATTGATCCGGCGTTTAACGCGTTAAGCCTTCAAATAATTAATGTTAATAATCCATTGATATCAGCATAATTTTCTAACGATTATCATTAAATATTAAAAGTGCATTTCACTTAACGTTCGCAATGTTCAGTATCATTTCGTGAGTATCATTTCATCTTTCTTGTAATCAAATATTAAACAAAAACGAGATGATGCACATCATTAAGTGGAATACACCCAAAGTTATCGATACGATCATGTTTTATAATATCCTAAAATACTTGTAATAATTTTGAGTATCTTTGCCATAGTTTCAAAAAGATATCTAATTATATAATGATATTGAATTATATAATATGATGAACTTTTATATAGAATGTATTAAATCATTCAGCCATTTTGAAAACTGAGCTTAGCAAACTGTTTCAACTAATAGTTATATGGCATAAGGAAGGACAAAAAATAATAAAATCAATTTTTTTAAAAATTAATTTTTCAAGGACACATAAAGGTCATTGCTATTTTTTAAATAAAACCTATGATTTTTTAAAATAATATCCTTTTAATCATTCTTTTACTATATATAAAAGTAATAAAATATTAGAGCAACAAAAATTAATTTTGCGATATTTTATTCTGGCATATCCGACATGAAATAAAATATTTTATAAACTATTAATTTTTTGATAATTATATCTTAATATTTTTATGCACAAAATAATGAGATGAATTAATTAATGAAAAAGAAACATACAGATGCTTTTGAAAACATGAAATTAATCAATTGGTATAATAAAATTATATAGATACTTTTGAAAATTTATAATTGCAATTGTAATATCGCATAATTTTAGCATTAAAACACTACTATCTCCAGATTTAAAAAAATAAAACACTATAATTAATTTACCTATTTGTAATTTATTTATTGTATTTTTCTACAAAATATGATTTCCATCTTCGACTTAATAATCACTCATGTACAAGCATTGCAATGTTGAGCTTTTTTAATCATGCTATTTTTTTTCGTCATATATGTTGTAATATATCAAAAAAACTAAAGTGTAAAATATTCGTGTTCAATGTGGAATTAAAATATGCAATAATTATCAATTTTTGAATTAATTAATATTCGAACAAACTGTTCCGGATCAAAATAATTTTGTGATTTTATAACTTACAATTAATAGTAAGTATAATAGAACATATTTAATGGGCCTTCGACAATAAACCAATTAGTCATAAATTAGAAGTTAAAAACTAAAAATTAACAACTGTGATTGGATCAATTTTTAGCTTCTGACTTCTGATTTATGACTAATAATCTATTGTAAAAGGCCCATAAGTTATAGAATGTCATGCATCAAGATTCTTAGAAAATCGAAAATGATGTAGAGAAATGATGCTTTCCAGCAAGACGCAGTGAACATTTCATCTTTATTTAACAGTGACAAACAACAAGGATGTAATGATTCATACATATTACACTGTATCATTTGTATCTGGAAAGCACCCAAAGAAGATATTTGGAATGTGACATGTATAACTTTAAAAATGATCTTCGTGCCAATTTTATCAATGCCATCAATCTACGCAATCAAATAGATACATTTTTTGTTTTAATTATCTATAACACATTATCTATAAGACAGCTGCAATAATCGCGATTACTATAATTGAAAAAACGATTAAGCCATTGCATTATCAATTGACATTGTTCAAGAAAGGCTCTTCTGAAAATCAGAGCAATTTTATTTTTCGATCAATTGATCGCGGCCACGTCTCTAACAGTCTTTCGTTGTAACAATTTTCCTCCGGATGTAGAACTAGCATTTCGCCCGATCCCAAAAATGTATTCAGAATAATCGAACAATGGCTAAGAGCCAGGGTTAAATGCATTACGTAAGTCTACTATCTGACGTAAGTCACGCAGACATCTGACTGAAGGGTATTCAACGACAGAAGAGAACAAAGCATCATGAGTCTGCCGATTTTCCTATCCTTCTAAATACATGAATTCCATCGTCATTTAATACTATTTCTGGTTTTGCAAACTGGATTTACTGGAGAGGCGAGCACGTGTTGCCAATGGAATCGGTGGAGATTAAAATTGGAAAAAGAAAAAGACGCTGTTTACAATACGTACACACTCCCGTGTGCATATACGTTCGTTTGTACTCACCGTGCGCTTTTTTTATAATAAAGTAATTGACTATTAACTCCAGACGACTGACCCAATCTGAACCGTAAATGGCGTGAACCACGAATGCAATAGCCCGCGATCGATGTAGAGTTGAATTACTGTACCCTAGTTCACATCGTGCACTTGATACGGGCACTAACTAGTAACTTTCTATTGAATTATCTTAAATTTTAGCGATACGTGTAAACATATATATGATATGTATTTAATTAATTATTTTGATGTATATTGTATCGATTTAATACATTATTCTTTAAATATATTGATGAAATTAAGATAATTTAATAGAAAGTTACTAGTTAATCACACGTATCAAGCTCGGTTGTAAAGGGATCACTGATTGGCGGTTGACTTCGGGCCAGTGTTGCCAACACGCTGATACAATCTCTAAATCAGAATTCAAAAATTTCATGAAATCTTCAATTTTTCACCAGAATGTTCAAAAATTTCTATTATTTAAAAAAATTTTTTAAATTTCGGAAATCTTTAGAAATCTCCAGTTTTTTTTACCAAAAAGCTCAAAAACTTCCCTTTTTTTTATTTTAGAAATCTTTAGAACTTTCCAGTTATTTACCAGAAAATTTGAAAAATCTCCAGTTTTTCAATTTTATTGGGAAATTATTAGAATATGAAAAGTATAAATGAAAAGATACTTGCTTATGTCTTTTATTTTGTGCCTGAAGGTCAATTGTGGATTTTAAAATGAGATGAAAATTACAAAAATGAGCAAAGAATACTAGATATTGACCAATTAAATTATGAATTTGATTGGTCTCTGAATTTGATTGGTGAATTTGCTCACTTTTGTAATTTCCATCTCATTTTAAGACACACATTCGACTCCTGAAGATATTTGTGCGAGAGAAAGGGAGGATTCCGTTGTGCACAATGTGATGGCACACATTCATTCACATTGGCTGGTATTTAATAACTTTTCACTTTATCAATGAGAATATTTTATTTTAAATTGGTTCATTAATGGTTGCATTTAGCACAAAAAGCAGCTTTGCAATCATTGTAAAATTCTTAGATATGATTGGATTATATATTTATCCAGTGAGGAACTAAAGGTAAGATCAATCATATTAAAGAATTTTACAACATTAAAGAATTTTCATTAAAGAAGTTGCAAAGTTGCTTTTTCTGTTAAACGCAGCCATTGGGTGCTCAGTGAGCTCTCTGATTGGCATATTCTATTTCTAAAAATATACACCAATCAGATATAAAAGCTCACTGAGCGCTCAGTGGTAGTATTGAATGCACTCAATATACGTTCGCTATGGAAACCTTCCTTCTTTGTAATTGGAGCGTCCGTTGAAAATTCGATAATTACAAAAACATGCAAAATATATATACATCATAGAATTTTTTTTTTTTTCGTAACATATAAGAGAACGTTAACCTATCGAAGTTTTAATTTCTCTATATAACTTCGTAGAAAGTCATTATGTAAGCAAGGGATGTGGGATAGTTCTTAATATTATACGTGTAGTAAATATAAGATATTACGTTTTTTAAACTATGTTTGTTAATAACTTTTAAATGAATAACAATGTGCACGGGCTAAAACCTTCTGAAGGTCACTCAAGATCATGATTTTGACAATATTAAGATCAAAGTCATTGGAGCTAAGTCCATTATTATCAATATATTTACTAAAATAAATATGACACATTTTAAATATTGCCACTTTACAAAACATTTATTTTATTTATCATGATCTGAAAAATTCGTGTTATTAACATATATCATTTCGAGAATAATAATTCAATAATTCAATAAAATATAATTTTGATATAATTGACATAATTTGACATAATTATACGTGAAAAAAACTTGTGCATAAATAAATAAATATATGCATATATTATATAGGGTATCGCCAAATATTTCATGCTGATAGAGAGAACTAAACTGAGTCAAAAAGTATTTTCTATCATTTTGCAATTTTCGCAATAGTTAATAAAATATTAATTACTAAAAACAGCTGAATATTGGTTTTCAATAATTTTTTACTTAAATACTATCAACTTTACAGCAAAATAGCAAGAGACAAAAATTGTTTATTCTTTTCTCAAAGAGCTCTAAGAATTTTTTCAAAATTTTTAATTAATTTTTTACTGCATTTTCTTATATATATGTATATTGGCAACTATTTTTATCAACAGAGAGAATGCGGTACTAAAAAATTCTAAAAAAATGTTCAAAACTCTATGAGAAAAAAATGAATAATTTTTGTCACTTGTTGTTTTTCTGTGAAGTTGATAGTACTTGAGTAAAAAATTATTAAAAACCAGTATTCGGTAATTTTTAATAATTAATATCTTCTTAAAAATGTAGAGGACTTCGATTTTCTCTCTCTTTCTCTCTCTCTCTCTCTCTCTCTCTTTCTCTCTCTCTTAATCTGCTCTACCAGCACTCGAAATATTTGACAGTGTATGCACACACACACACACACACACACACACACACACGAAATTATATTATATATATATATATATATATATGTGTGTATGTACAGCACACATCTTGCAGATTATTAATTTTTTTAAAGATAAAATTTTTCGTTACCTGCATCTATTTTTGATCTCTATTCTTCTTCACTCTTTTTTTTTAAAAAAAAAATAAATAATATTTCTTATCTATAAAGATAATAATGTATTAGGTGTAGTAAAGACAAATCCATTATTTTTAAAATTGAATGGAAAAATAATGGATTTCTTTTTACTACACCTAATATTATAAAGATATATATAATATTTCAAGTGTGTATGCGTACGCCAATTAAATACAAAATCCAAATGATCTTTGCATTCCCATTATTTAAGAGTGCATTCTTATACGACTTCTTAAATAATAGTATTTTCAATTTAATAATATTATTTAATGATAATATCAGGAAGTTATACCAACTATATTAAACATATTCTAACAGTATTAAGTTTTTTTTACATTAAATATTTTTGGCGCTTTAATATTGAAATAAAGAATATTACTATTTGAGTTGGAACTGAAATATTGTATCTTTGAATGGGAATATATTTGAATGAATTAAAATACGTATAATTTATAAAGTTATAATTTTAATCAGTGCGTATCTTTGACGTCTTTTTTATTTTTTTTTTTTAAAGGTACCCACATAGCACATCTCAGCCAAGGAATTACAAGTATATCATCATATCATCATATGCAATGTTGTATAATTATTGTGATGTTCCTCGTATAGACTGTACTGAGGGTGAATCGTTAATTTATTCTTTCGTAGGTTCTTTCTGCTGCATTCAGCATTATTTATGACATTATTTATGTTTATTTTGCAACTGTTGGAAGTTGCCAACGAATTTTTTCTTCGCGCTTATTGGATTATACTTTTAGATCTAGAGGAATAGTCCTATCTCAGCAGATGATCATAAAACAGTTTCAACTGTTACGCTCTGCTCAATACACCCATTTTTTCTCGCTTTAAAATTGCTTTTCATAATAATAAATTTCATATTCTAAAATATCACTAGGATTAGATGATACTAGGATTAAAAGTTATAAGACATGTTCGTGTTGTTTGAAATCTCAAAAATTTTTGAACTTAAAATGAGATAGATACATATATTGCGTTGAAAAGAGAGAAAAAGAAAATGATGAATGCAAAAAGTACAAACAACGCGAACAGATCTATAATTATTTGAAATGAATTTCACTTTTATTATGAATTACTAAAATATTTTCATCTCGATGTAAAAAAGTCTGTTTTATTATAAAATATAGTTAACGTAATTTCTATTAAAGCTATTTGACCAAGAGATATTGTGTTTCGTCAAGATAATCGCAACATATTTATTTGTTATAATTTTTTATATTAATTACATCTTCCTTTTTATTTATTATTATATTCTATTTTTACATAAATTTATGTATAATTCAAACTATGAACTGCAAACATATCAACACTGTCTTATGTTTAAAAGAAGCATTACGTCAAAGACTGAAATAATATTTTTTAAGGACGATAAAGATGACATTTCTTAATTAAAAATTTATCAGTTCAGATCTTCGTATCGTCATTCATATACGACATGTATAGAAAAAAAAACATTTTTTAAATATAATTCAAATCCAAACTATCGAATAAGCTAAAAGCTTGATCAATTCAGTATAATTACTGAGATCAAGAAGTCCAAGAATTAACTAGATAGAATTTGCTTTGCTTTTGCGCATATACTTATAACTACATCATAGTGCTAAATATGGCCGTTTTTCTTAATTATCTGTATAATATAAAATTGTTTTTTCGATTTTTTTCTTGTGCTTTAATATAATACATTGATAATAATTTTATTACTTCAATTATCTGCTATTCAATTTTACATTGATAAAAAGCTGATATTAATCTTACTATTATTAGTATTATTCCTAATAACCTTTTTTTCTAATCTTCATTATATAATTAAATTCAACGAATTCGAATATTTTCTAAAAATATCTAATTCCACGAAAACATTAGCAATAGATTGATCAGGATGCATGAAAAAATAAGACGTTGAGACCAAATTCCGGATCCAGGCATTGCCGAATTGCAATAGTCAGTTAAACAGGAGCAAACTTCTTGTCTACCACCAAAGCCACTGCGTTGATAACATTTGCCTTTATAATTTGATTCATCCCATCCGCATCCTCGAATAACTCGCATATCTGGTGGTACTGTGTAAAAAAATATTAATCTTTTTTATCTCATTATATATAAATATTAATTTGTTTTATGCTAAATATTATTTCTATATGATAATTAAATCGTTTTTATAGCATTATAAACGTTGCATTTTACGCAAATGTATAATTTAATAATGTTGTATCTTTCATACAACTATATATATATTGTATTTTTTGTACAACTATATGTTTTTCGGATTCTTTACATATATGTATAAAAAGTAAATCATCATATAATTATACTAGAGAGAGAGAGAGAACTATCAAACTTTTTTATCTTTTATGACTACCAGAGCGGTCATTTTGACCGCTAATGCAAAGAATATGTTCTATGAAAATTATTTAATTAGACAAAATCGATTTCAATGATCATAAAGTGATCATAAAAATAGAGCTACTTTCATTAAAATAAATAAATTGCTTATTTTATTCATTTATTTTTATTTATTATAGCCCCATTTATTGTACAATAACAATAACTCATATTATACTAAAAATTGTAGCAAACCGTTGCTGAAATAAAGTGTATATAATATTGAAAAATTTTGAAGTACTCTACATTATAAATAGTTTAAAATAATAAAGCCAAATAATTGATGTAAGTTAATTAATATAAAACAGTCTGTTACGTATTAATTATTATAATTTTATAGATTAGATTTAGTGAAATTATAACAAAATTTAATCAATTATCTAAAATTAAAGTAAATGGGTCGAAGTACTCATAAAACTAATGAAAAAAAAATTTTAATTTTACGTAATGAGAGAAGAAAAGGAAGTTACTAAAATTATTGATTCAGGAAATTGATAGAAAATGCATTAAAACTTAAAAATGATAAAGAAATTAGAGATTCCAAGCGAAAAACTATATGTCGAATTAATCGTAAAATTGTATATTTCTAAGATAGATTCATTCAAGTCACCAAATGAAATTGAAAATGAACTCAATCTTTTTATAAGTGCACAGTTCGACAAAGGCTTTAAGAATATAATTTAAATGATAGAGCTGCCAAAAAAGTTCCATATTTAAAGAATGTAAAGTGCAGATTACAATTTGCAAAAGATCAATAATGGAGTGGTCCAGAAAGTGCTTAAAAAATGGAAAAATATTTTATGGTTTTTTTAGTATATTTTCTAATATATATTTAGATAAAAATCCTAATTTGGTGGTCTTCTCACATAAAACTCTCTATCAAATTTATTTTGGTTTCGTCTGACCATAAAATATGTCTCTATTTTTTATTCCTTCTGTATCACTCTATTTTACATGTAGTTTTAATTTTTTGGTTGTCCACGAAGGAAGGAGAAAATTTATTTTTAATGTATATGTTCATTATCATACAATATATTTTTAAATTAAAAAAATTAAATTAAACCGTAAAAAATACCTTTTTTAAATATCTATCATGTGAAACTTATATTGGTATTATATTATTGATTTAACGCATCCGGTCAAATTGACCGCTCTGGTAGTTCTAGGTAGAACATGAAATTCTCGATCACACGTTAATGATAAAGCCAACGGTATGGTATCATACAATACATATTACATATTTAGTCACGGAATGAAATTGCACTAAATCAAGAACCATACAAATGATAGGCGAAAAATTGCGAATCGGTCAAAATGACCGTCTTAGTGTAATGTTAACACGTTAAGTGCTGCGCTAGTCGCAATGACTAATTGTAGCCAGCGGCATTACTACTGAATTTAAAAAAAGCTCAAAAATTAAACTCATAAAAAATGACATTAGTAATTCTGTAAATATAATATAATAAGTAATAATCCAAGACATTAAACAAACTAAACATGACGATTTTATATAATTCATCATGCTTATAATATAATTACATCACATAATATTTCGTCAACACATGGATATGATAGTGAAAATTAATTCATTCCGGCGTTATTGAATAGATAAGCAATTAAATTTGATATTCAACATAATAATATAGATAAATAAATAGTTAATTTTTAATCATATCAATATAATTATTAACACATACAGC
>Ga0157363_1004367_pt1 | contig 13031 bp, 19 predicted proteins | sample AttsexASBM1_FD_111477 | JGI IMG/M metagenome (GOLD analysis project Ga0157363, IMG submission 111477) | Fungus gardens microbial communities from leaf cutter ant in Ribeirão Preto, State of São Paulo, Brazil - Atta sexdens ASBM1 | ecosystem: Host-associated > Fungi > Mycelium > Unclassified ...
CATAGGCCAGACTAATAAGTTTTGTATATGCCAGTAGCTGCCCCAGAGTGAGACTATTTATATATTCTTGAACAACTCTTTTCACCAGCCCGACGATCTCATCATGATGCTCTGATGATTCCGTTTTAATGATCATCGACACATCTGCTTTTATTACAATGGGCGAAAAAACACCGAAACTGACGGTAAAGCCTCTGGTGTTCTCAATAGCCTCATAGACTCTTTTGATAAATGCCTCTGATGGCTTACCCGACCCGTCGTCAACAACAGCATAGAAATAGCCAGGCTGAGGATTGCCAGCATAAGAGACATTTTCCGTTAGTGTGAATGAAACACCATTCTGGATATGAAGAAGAGCAAATTGGATCGCCTCATTTGTCGCTTTCGACAAAGACGTAAACCATTTGGTGAAACGTTTGCGAAGGCCATCATCTGTTTCTGCATTTTTCCCCCCCGTAAACGGTTTTGTATTTGTCACTGTATCAATGAAAGCAACGGTTCCCGCTATGACACTTACTGTGCCTGCCTGTACATTACCTGCAGAGCCGGCACAGTTGGCCCTTACAGGAACATCAAGTGAAGCTTTATCAGCGGGCAGAACGTAGGCCTGCTGGTCGGGGTTAAAGGACTTCAATGTATTGTCTCTGATAACGGTATATGTCTGCGTGCCATCCATAGTTCTGACCATTGTGCCTGCCGGTATCAGGGCAGCATGCGTCGCCGTGAAACGGCTGAAGGTCACCATGCCAGATGCCTGTACTGCACTAAGACGACTGAAGCTGAAGTCAGCCATCCAGCTGTCCAAATCCTCACCGGAGCAGGTTGATGCGCGCGTTGTCACCAGCAGCCTTACGACAAGTTGCTGAAGCCAGCTCGCCACACCTGCGTTAGATTCAGCCAGTGAGCGGAGAATACTGCCGATAGAAAAATCCACCAGCTTCGCCGCACGTGCCTGAATGGCGATTATCTGTTCGTTAACAAGTTCTGTGAAAGATTTAATATTGAGTGATGACATCGGCTTACCTTGTAACGTCGAAAAGAAGCATTTCCAGTGAACCGGTTTTTGAATCCGTGTAAGCGAGAGACACACTGACACCATTCTGTATGAGGAAAAGTTTCACTTCAGGTGGTGGATGACTGGCAACAGCGTCTTCCAGCAGCATCTGTCCAGTGATGAGCGTTTTCCATTCACCGGGCTGAACAGCCTCCCCCACTTTTTTTCCCAGACCGGCACCGTACTCAGGATGAAAAATGTAGTCACCGGGATTAGTCATAAGTCGCCGCAGGATGCGTTGTTTGACGTATTCGCTACCGGAGGCCGGACGCAGATCGCCCGTGGAGGAAGCATCAAGGTCTCCCCCTATAAAATGATAAAGGTCGTGCATTGATTACTCTGGCGGTGTGGTAACTAAATGTTGTTCAGGTGGCGCGGTATGGCTGCCCTGTCCTGTTTCGAGATGGATGTGACCGTTATAAACGGTTCGGATACGTTGTAACGAGCCATAGCGACCGTCATTATCGAGAATGTCTTTTTTAACTTTCAGACTGGCATCTATCAGCACGTCACCGCCTGAAAAGTGATGTGAAGGTGCGTCGTATGTGATTTTTTTTGCCGCACTCAACAGCACTTCTCCGTTGTTCAGGAATTTCAACAGCGATCCGCTTTTGTGAAGCAGCCAGAACTCACCGGAAGGTGGTCCTGGACAACGATCTTCGTCGTTGTAAAACTGACCCGCCGCCATCCCGGTGCCCATTACGCCCGAATCAAAATCGATTTGCGCTACCGCTCCGACCATTGGTCCCGCAGCAAAACCCCAGCCGTTACCCACCCATGGCGAACTGATGGGTATCCAGCCGGTTTCCTCTCCCGTAGGCTGCAGCTCAACTTTCAAGGTGTAGCTGTTGGGATCGTAAGCTGTGATAATCCCCTGACGCGTCAGACCTCCGCCAATGCCTGACTGTCGAGCCGTTGCGGCTATGACATTCAATAACGCTCTCATCGCAGAATTTCCAGTGCCGGGCTGTGGTTTTTGCCGGAAATGTGCATGGTATAGCCGCGAGCCTGGCTTAAAGTGCGTCGCACCGTGTCGCACCAGTAAAGCTGGTCAAACGGGCTCTGTGTACCTTCGACACGAACCAACATCCGGGGTGTCAGCACATTGTCTCCTGCCATTGAACAGCTGAACTTCATCTCATGCTGAATGATATTGTGATAAATTGTCTGCGCCAGTGCACTGGCGGATTCGGGTGTTAGGCCGTTGCGTATAACACGATAAACCTGCGTTTTTGCTATGGCGCTACCGGGAGTAGTCTTTTCAGGCGCTTTCGGATACGAGGCGACAAATTGTTTATTTTTGCGCTTAACATTCCAACTCAGCACTTCCACACTCACCCCTCGTGAGATAGAGAGCGCGCGGGAAAACGTCAGGTCATCGGCTGTGTTGCCCCGGGGATAAGCAACCAATCCCGGCGGTTGCCATCTGATGACATACGCATCGGCTTTGCAGGGCTCGCTGATTGGCTCAAAATGTAGCCGGTCATTGTCGACATACACGGTGAAGTTTTCGATCCCCGCCAGGGTACTCATCAGGTCCCAGTCAGTCTGCTCCCCGGTAAGGTGGGCTGTATCAATCTGATAAAATTCCCCAAAGCGTTTCGTCGTCGCCGTTACTATCGGCTTCAGTCCGTGCCGCTGCGCCAGCATCGTGGCAATCTGTGAGCTGGTGTGGTTTTTAAAACTTTCGCCAGCTGATCTGGCGTCAATGAGCCGCGCGGTAAAATCACGACCCTCCGCTGTCACCTCAAAACGGGCCGGGTCGTAATGCCAGGTATCGATATTGCCGGTGATCAGTTTCTTCTCGTCTATGCCCGCCTGCGTGATGACTGAGGCAAACAATTCAACACGGATTGTCGTCTGCCTGCCCCACCAGCGGAGCATCTGCACCTCAGCTGGCAGTGCTGAAATGGCCAGAGTTAGATCGAACGTGGCAGCACCCCGAAATGCGTTGTTCTCAACGCTGAACGACACAAAAGGGACCTCATGGCCATTCATCAGGCACCGCGCGCTGATCCTACGGACGCCTGAAGTGAACGCAGCGTTATTATTCATGGTCAACCTGAGGGCTGGACGGGATGATCAGGGTCTGGATGCCGCTCAATTGCGGATCTGCCAGATTATTGGCTGCGGCAATACTGGCCCATTTTGAAGCATCACCGTACTGCTCTGATGCGACCTGATACAGATTGCCGCCTGATAAGGTCACTGCCCTGACACCATTCGCTGTCTGACCGGCATGGATATTTTTGTTCAGGCGGGCCAGTATGTCCTGTAAGTGATAGAGTGCCGGAATACGCGTCGCGTGCTCCAGCTGAGTAAGCAGGTTTGCGACACTCCTGGAAACCGGATGGCCTGGTATCAACCCGCCCAGCGTCGTAATTTCACGGGCTGCCGATTCGAGTAATGCCAGCTCATGCTGGACAATATTTCGGGCCGTGATAAGCGGCCTCACGACCGCCTGTACCTGTTCTACCGTAGCATGGGCGAAATCACTGACGTATTTAACAGCCTGATGCAAATGCTGAACAGCCTCAGTCACGGCATGGATGTTGATAATCTTACTCAACCCCAGCGCGCCGCCCAGATCACTGTCAATTAGTCCTTGCAGTGCGCCCGTTAGTGCATCTACCTTCTCAGGCGATCCTTCATTCCTGACGACGGCAACTTCAATCGTATAAGGGCGGCGCCTAACATACTCATAAACCGGGCTGAAAGCCGTAATCACCACGGTAAAGCGGTAGTCATCCAGGGTCAACACCAGCGGAAGTCCGGCGTCCCGCATACGCTCAAGCGCGCTGACACGTTCCCCGGCCTGTGATCCAGTAATAATGCCAGCCCAGCTTAATGGATCATATTCCGTGCCCAGCACATCGATGATGCGCCTGCCGCCAATCAGCTGATGCTGAACCGTTCTCTGCCTTGCGGCTATAGTTATACGTTCCGGAACTTCAAATTCCATGAACTCAAACTCACCTAGTACCAATCGGGTAACGTTCGGGTCAATGCCCTGCGCAAAATGCGTTATTGACGGAAGAAATGACAAGTGTTTATGCGCCTGTATCAGCGAAATATCTTTGCCCAGGCTACGCTGGAAGATACCTGCCCATTAAGAGAAAATAAGATGAAGTTTGAAAACCAGGATGCGTTTAAAATGACTGCGGCATACCTTGAGCGTAAAGAAAATCTGTCGGCTGCGTCTGCTTACTTTAAAACGTTCGTTGAAACTTACGAAAAATTTGACCGCTGGCTTGATTCACCTGATCCTGTGAAAACAATGGAAGATGAGCGGAAAGCCGCCAGGGCGAATCCTGACTCACTGCTCTGACTGACATTATCTGCTATCAATGCGGCCTTCCTGAAGCATCAGACGAAAACAACCGCTGCCCCCTGCGGGTGCGGGGGTTATCCATACTTATGCACATTCAGTGCCGTTCCAGACGTTTATCAAGCAGATCTGAAAGTACATGTTGCTGACCTGACTGCGACCGGCTGCACGTTCAAACCATCATGTCCGTTTACTGACAGTACGCAGCTATAAAAAAACCCGCTTGCGCGGGTTCAGTCAGGCATCATGGCTTTGACGCCACTGATCGACCATATCTTTCGTCACTTCTTTTTTGTAGCAGATCGGTGCATAGCCGCCCTGCCTGCTCCAGGCGCTTCGCCTGCCGCAGCTACTGCCGTTGCGGGCAGAATTAAACGGGCAGGCACAGACACCCGGATACGATGCAATTGAATCTTCAATAATGAGCTGACGGATTTGATCATCGGTCTGACGTGACGTTTTTGCGTCAGATGCCCCCATCCAGAGCAGACTGATGCCCATGAATAGCGAAACAGCAATTGTGCGTGCGTCCATTATTCCCTCCGATAGTGGAAGGAACAGAGTAAATTGATCTCGCCAATGCCAATCGAACAAAAAGAAGGCAATTATTGTGCGTTTATAAAGCACAACATTCAGGGGTTACCCTTCAGCTTTTACTGAAGGTGAAACTGAAAACTTTTCCGTTTCTGGTTTGCACGGTCAGGGTTTTTCCTTCAGTAGTGTCACGCGCCCGGGCTTCGCTATATTTCCACATCATCACTCGTTGTCCGTCAGCGTATGCAGAATCGGAGTCAGGCGGACCAAACATGCTGAGCAGATCACCTCGGGTGGTTTTCCCGGTCTGAATCTTCTGTATTTTTGCCGTATCAAAGTTTTGCCCGGTGGAGCTTGAGCAAGCGGACAATGACAGCACAAGGGTAAGCATCAATACTTTCATAACCTTCCCGGACAATTAAGTGTTCACCGATTCAGAGACCGGAGAGCATAGCACGGCAATCGTACAGAGAAGATTAAAGGAGGTACCCAGTCAGGAGAGGACCGGATCATAACCCTGTAAGGGCGAGCTCATAACTCACTGCGGAGGCAGAACTACATGGATAAACTCTCGCGTCTTTTTAAAGAGATTCGTACGACACAGTCCCCTTACGAAAGAACCACGGATAAGCAGCTTGCCCTGATCGCCGACAGATGCCAGCGAGATGAAGTGGCCGCAATCTACATCAGGCTAAGGCTGTTTAATGCAGAGCTGGCCGCCTGCCCGGAATGGGATGGCGATACGCTCGATCAGATACGGGATGCAATACACACACATGAGCGTCTACTCGCAATGATAGAAAGAAACCGAAGTGCCTGAATGTAGTCGTCAGTATTGTTAAAACTGCCATTGAACGACTATGTTATTCAAACAATTATCCTTAATTCGCAACTACATGGAGAAACTATGCCACTGGTTAACAAACGTATTCAGCTTCAGTGCGTCATTGATAATCTGGACGATGCCCAGCAAGAGATCGTGCAGCTTAAAATGGTCATAGGCTTGATCATCGCTAAACTCCCTCCTGAACAACGGGAGGACATTATTCATGAACTTCGAAACTTCGGGCTCAACAGCAGCGCACAGGAATTCACGCAGTTCGTCGTTGAGTAAGTGAGGCAGAAAACTTCACTTTGGCAGTTTTCCGGGACACTTACAGGCCGGCGATGGGGCATTTTCAGTGAGTCCACTGAAATTATTCAACCCGACTTTAAGGCCTGATCAATCACCCGCTCAAGCATGTCATAAGACACCTCACCCTGAAGAATCGTATTCCCGATGATCGTAGTCGGCGTCCCCGAATAATGCAGTGTTTCCAGCAACTCCATGTTCACATGAATAGACGCATCCACATCCGGGCCGTATCCACTGATGTTCAGACCAGCAATCTTTGATGCGGTACGAATTCGCTCATCTTTGCCCAGGTTGGCGTGCGTCATGAGGGCATGATGAAATGTGTGAAACCTGTCGGGATGTTGGTTCCAAACCGTCAGAGCCGTACGCGTTACGGCGATCGACGTTTCAGATCCTGAAGCAATTAATTTATAGGTGATCGCAACCTGAGGGTAATTCTTCAGTAGCCTTTCAAGACTGCTGTCCAGCGCCTGACAGTGGCTGCAATCATAATTTACGAAACTAACAATTTTCAAAGCCGGATGTTGCGCACCCACTACAGGTGACGAGGGGTCGTTCAGTAGCTTGTCATGCAGCAACGTCTCAATCGGCTTGGCCCCTGCTGGTTCTGACCCATTCATCTTTGATGCCTGCACACGCTCCAGCGAATGATGCCCCGTCGTGATGGGAGATGTTGATAAAGACGCATTGGCTGCGCTCAAATACAGCATCAGGATAAAGAGATTATTTAGCATAACCCCGTCCAGGTAAGTACGTCAGTAAGCTACGATGCTTTTCAGTAAAGAGTGTGTGTGAAAACATAATCAGAGGATGCAGCATGGCAAACCTCACATTCAGATTCCTGAAATATGGCATAACTGACCGATTTAAAATTGAGTTATAGCTTTCTCAATTCAGATCCAGGTATCTCAGTTAATTAAGGCACTGAAAGGCGGCTGACCTGACCGGGATGCGTCATCAACATTGACGGGTCAAAAGTGCTGGTGGATGAAGGGGCCCTTACGGCCTCGCGGCTCATGCCGTTAATTACTGTAGCCACCAGTACCTGACGTCCTTCATGCGTTATCAGGAGATTTACCGGCTGTTCTGCTTTGCTGTCAGTGACGGGCGGAATCGGTGGATACTTGCCGGTATTGCGGTAAATCTGCTCACGTGCTTTCTGATTATCGAAGTCAGCCTGCGAAGGCACCCAGGGTTTGTATGTAACCCCATTATCACGCGCGTTCTGGCGAGCCAGCCTTTCGCGCTCTGCCATCTCCTTGCTCTGCGAGACGGTGGTGGCGGGATAGAGCGCGGCCAGGGTAGTCGTGGCGATGATGGCCGGAAGTCCGGAGAGTGCTGCAGCCAGCCCGGTAAGTCCTGTGGTGGCACTTTTACCAATGAGCAGGTCAATGCCCCACCCTACCAGCTTAAGGGGAGCTTTCAATGCGCCAGCAGCATGTTTCAGTACCCAGAATCCACTGCTGACAGCAGCCAGACCGGTGATTGCCAGCGCCGTCTGACCTGCAAATTTCGCCACCTCTGGGTGCCTGTGCGCAATGTCGGTCATCCGTTCGAGTGAATCCGTCAGGCCCTCAAGCCCTTTAGTGAACGTATCAAGCAGACCACCGTCTTTGCCCATCACCAGTTGCAGGTTCTGCCATTTTTTCTGAAAGTCGATTTTTTTGCCGTTGTAAGTGTTGCCGACAGCCCCGTACGCATCATCCAGTCCTCTGGCGATACCATAAGCGTCGATACGGTGATGGATGGTTTCCAGCTGCTTGTCGATGAGGTTGAACATTTTGCCGCCGGTCCGCCCAAATATCAGGGCATTCTCGCGCTGTTTCTGGTCATCGGTGTAATGATTCCTGCGGTATACAGGCAGGATCATCTGCTCGTAGTAGTCCACAGGGGACTGGCTGAAAAGCTGAGCGTTGATTAGCGGATTCCCACGGATACGCTTCACCCCACCCAGATTGTTGAGCTCAACCTTACTGGCATCCCAGATGCCCATCTTCATCAGGTCGTGTGTGACCTGGTTGGGCAGCTTGATGATGCCGTTTAACCGGTTATAGGCTGTCATCAACGCATCACCGGCTGAGCTGCCCTTCAGTTCACCTATGATGGGCTCAAGCTCAGCGAACAATGCCCTGTTGCTGAGGTTGAAGGCGGAGGTGCCGGCCTTGGCCATAAACTGGCGATACTGGGTAAAATCGACGTTGCCGCCAGAAGACTGGATGGCGCGGAAGGCAGCGTCCATCAGTTGATTAAACCGCTCAGGGCTTTTCAGGCCGCCCGCGGTCTCGGTGAAGCGCAGCATGTCCATCTGCTTCGCAACCGTGGCTTCGCGCTGGTGCTCATCCAGTCCGCGTGAGGCAAAGGTGATACGTGCCAGCACAGGCGCCGCCATTTTTGCCGCACGCAACTGCTCATCCAGCGTTTTCGCTCCGGATTCGCTGAATACGCCCTGTGCCTCCACAAGGTACTTCAGCATGTCAGTGGCCGATGATCCACGGACCCGCGTGGTTTCGGCGAAACGCTGTGCCTCCTCTGTTGCAGCCTGACTCATGCCGAACTGCCTGAACTTCTCTGTCATGGTCTGGTAACGAGCCGCCTCATCCACGAAACCACCTAGCATCTTGAAGCCGAGGTAGCCGGTGGCCAGATTGGTTAGGCCGTCCGAATAGGATCTTCCACCAGGTGGCCGGCCTCTCCCACCGCCATGGCCAGACCCGCCATCACCCCAGCCCCCCGGCGGGACACCGTTATGCCAGCCATTCCAGCTGGCACCCGATCCGGATGGCGGAGGCAGAGCAATTCCCCCTCCATGATTGCCATAACCGCCGCTACCTCCACCAGCTGCGGCAGAACCTGCAGCCAGAACAGGCAGCGTCAATGCCGCACCATAGCTACCGGCCAGCTTAGGGAGATTTCGGGTCGCATTATTCATGCGCTGGGCGTGGTCGGCAGCAGAGCTGATAGCTTCGGCATAATCACGCGCGCCGCGCGCTGCGCCAGAAAACTGATTATTCAGAGAGCGGTTGAGCGCCCGCAGCGCGGATGTCGCCTCTTTTGCAGCGCTGGTCAGCGCTTTGATATTCTTTGTGATCGTAACGAACTTCTTATTGAGTTCGATCGCATCACGGCTGACCTGCAGCAGGTTGCGTGTAATCTGGTCATCCAGCGCCAGCCGCACGGCTACGCGGTAAGCCTGAATATCCATTGGAACCTCGTTTGACGGGCATAAAAAAACCCAGCCGGAGCTGGGTTATGTTTAGATTTGTCGAAAAAAGGCGCCTAAACGCCTTGTATGGGTAACTTCATTAGCAGCGAACTAAGAAGCACCAAGCCTGATATCCGTATGCATGCGCATCGAGAACCTTCGCAGACTTACCGCGCACCTTGCGGTAGCGGCAGAAAATCCAACGGAACCCCTTTGGAGCAGGCTTTGTAGTAATTGGTTTTAATGTCATCCATTTAACACCCCCTTACTAAGAGAGATTTTTCCCTTGAACTCAATCTCCCTAGGTGTTAACTTCGGGTTGCAACGATTTAGGTTCAAAGTGACGATGCCTCTTAGGTTCATCGTCTGAATAAGCCCTGACAGGTTGGCCCCTATCAGGGTTTTTTCATGCATGTTTTTTGATAATCTGCTGCCTGGCAAGAAACCCCACATAGTGTTGCAATTTCCTGCACGCTTTTAGTTCCCCATACACTGGCGAGATGATGCGGAACTAATAGTTCACCACTAAAACATTTTGCTTGCCACTCGCTACTCTGAGGGGCCGGTATTGCTACTCCCGGTTCAGATCTGGCGAAAGCAATATTTTTATGCATGAGTAGATGCCCGATCTCATGAGCAACAGTCATTCGATCCCTTCCACCTCCTGAAAGAGCTCCCTCATAGATGTCTTCACGAAGAATAATCGTAGACTCTTGCGGGATAGTGAGTCCGTGTGTTGGACCCATTTCCCTTTCACTCGCAATCTGAAGCTCAAAATCGGGCATCAACCGAGGCAAAGCGAACTCAATTACTTCCATTACTGGAAAATAGATACCACGTATTTTAAAAGCTGCGCGTAAGTGTTTAGTCAGCGCACGAATGGCGGCGCGACTCATACCTGGTACTCGATAATCTTGTCCGCTCAAACAGCCCCCTACTTATCGTTCTTATTAAGTAATTCAGACAGCTTTTTGAAGTCAGTGGCACTTAACTCATCAAAGTTTCGTGCAAAAGCCAGAGCAACCTCTCTTGCTTGTGATGCTTTACCGGACAGATTAATCTCAACCGATTGCTGCGAATCACGGGCAGCTTTAGTCAACTCGTCCCCAACTTGTATGCCTTCTTTTCCAAAGAAAGCGATGATGCTATCAAGCACAGGTTTGGTGACTGCACGTTTTCCTGTCTCAATCGCTGAGAGGTAAGACGAAGTCACGTCCATAGAGTCAGCCATGCTCTTCAGCGTGACACCTACATCTATCCGCAATTTTCGAACTTTCTTACCAAACGGCGTTAACATTTTGGACCTCTCTTAATCGTGGTGAGGGTGTATTTCCACCCTACTGGGGCAATCGCATATTACCCACAATTAGATAGTAACAAAACCTGGACCCAAAAATCAACTGTTTTTTGTTTATTTTTATCACTCAAAAAAGAGGATTGATAATGCAAGTTCAGTTAACCTTCACGCCACTTCGCATGCGCTCCCAAACGTACTTACTATGCTCAAAGTGTCTCTTACTTCCCTGTGATGTGACCTGATCTCATTGGAAATGTTTGGCACAATATCGTGCCTTGCTTAGTCGGTCACCACTGCTGGGCTTTTTTTTAATTGGCCTTGAAACATGCAGCTAGCTTTATACAACAACTACTTAGCTTAAAGATAAGTATGCCAACTTCATTAGTTTTAACGATTCGCGCATCTTATGCACGCCCGCGTCAATATCTCAAGTGCAATTCATAAGCCATTTGATTTGTATGCACTAGTAGTTGAGTTGATTAAAAGCGGCAGGCATCTTACAGTTAGCGGTAACAGATTTACTCTATTGACTTTTTAGCTTTAGCGCACATCGGCAAAAGCCATCCAACCATTAAGTAATAGAAACAAAAAACCCACCGACAGGTGGGTTAATGTCAATAGCAATCAATGCATGAAAGCAATCAATTCACGAACAATTCGTATTTGTCATTTGTAAAAAACGGGTCTTTCCTCATCACCGTCATCACGGTGATTTTCATCCATGGTTTACCATGCTTTCTCGTCAATTCAACACCACATGGTAAATTGATTTTTGTTTTGTTGCATTTCAGTACAAAAGTATCACTTGTGGAATAGCCAGACACAGTTTTGGCGTGAGCACCCTTGAATTTAATGAAGATATCTTCGAGCTCTTTGAGAGTTATGGCTGGATTGTTCCTCGGGTCATTTACTCTATCGAAAGAGAAATGCCCCGAGAATGTCATCTCTATGCACTCTGTCTCAAGGCTATCATTTATTATCGCCTCAAGATCATCTAAACCTTGACGCGTTATTGTCATAGATAGTCTGCCGTCACACGCTCTAACTTCTCATTTAACTCTTCGTCAGAGTAAGCGCTCACTGTACCAATATGCTTACTTTCAGCAATTGTACCGACACGCACATCGAATTCTTGGTTGTCAAAACTGTCAACAATCACACACTTATCACTTTCTTTAAAAAAGAAAGAGGCAAAGTTTTGCTTAACCTGCATGTTAAATTTTGTCATGATTGTTCTCCTTAGCCGAGACTATTGGAGTCTGCGATAACTTAATAATAGATGAAACGGTCGCCAATGATGTCTCATTATAGAGCAAAAATCTGCTCGTTTTTGGGATGGTTGAGGCTGAAAACTTGGTTGCATCAACTCATAGCGCTCACTGTATTGCTCAAGAAAACCACAAACCATCCTTCCTGAGCAAGTCCCTTTTACCACTATATCGGCAATTTTCAACCTAACCTTAACCTACAGACACTCAGAAAACCTTAAATCCACGCGCAATCGCCCGCCCTATCGACTCCATCAAAGGGTCAATCTTGCGCACGTAGGCTGGCCCGATAAACGGGCGCGGCGGTATGCGGTCAGTTCCGACTTCCTGCCAGAGCCCAATCTCGCTTTTGGTGCCGACAAGGGCCGCTAGGCCCATTACTTCACTTTGGATGGAGTCTCTGAGACTTCCTGACCGCAGCAGCGGCTCATCTTCAGAGTAACCCTGACGTATACGGTCAGCTTTTGTTGACTCAGCCAGCGGCGCCCAAGCTTCAAACGGCCCATAAGCGGGCTGGTACACGCCGATTTCTTCTTTCGCCGTTTCCTCAATCTCTTTCACGATGACGCGAAAGCCCGACTCCAGTCCGGTGGCGATACTGGCTGACGCAGATGACATCTCTCGCGCAAACTGCTCAAGGTCCATCAGCAGGCCTCCTCCCACTGACCGGTATTCCAGTTGTACCTGCCGCCGTCGAATTCACGGATGACCACACCCATGGCAATGCGCTCATGGGGCATTAAATTCGTTAGCCCGGGAAAAATGATACTGAACGGAACCCCGGCTTTCATCAGCCAGCACTGATTGATGAAGCCTGGGTTCCGGGCGAGTTTTTTGCGGCGGTCTCCGTGGCCTCATCGTCTTCTTCCCTGGCCTTTTCACGCAGCCAGGCAGTCACCGCTTTCAGCCCGCTTTTGCCAAGGATGGCGAGCATGCCCTCAATTTGTTTCGGGTTCTGCGGTACCGGATACTCATCACCGTCAATCTCTGCGACTGCAGCAACCGGGAAGGCATACATGTTCATGTACATCACATTCATGGCCATCTCCGGACCGACAGCGACCGTCAGGCGCGACTCCTGTACCGGGTCCAGCTCACGCAGGGTGATCAGACGCCCTGCTGCATCTCGTGTCTGACAGGATCCGGCAGCTTGTTCAGCCGCTGCGGGTTGTTTGTTCTCATGCACTCTGACCTGCACCATCGATCACTCCTC
>Ga0157363_1004369_pt1 | contig 13029 bp, 8 predicted proteins | sample AttsexASBM1_FD_111477 | JGI IMG/M metagenome (GOLD analysis project Ga0157363, IMG submission 111477) | Fungus gardens microbial communities from leaf cutter ant in Ribeirão Preto, State of São Paulo, Brazil - Atta sexdens ASBM1 | ecosystem: Host-associated > Fungi > Mycelium > Unclassified ...
ATAATTATTTTTAATTTCGCAAAAGCAATTTTAACTTATTTCAAACGTAAAGAAATATAATACATACAAGTTATGATTTCCAATGCATAGTGCAAGGTGCAGTCACGGCTGCGGAATTTTCTAAAGAAAACGTTTTGCTGATTTTTCGACGGAAATCTGGAAAAATGTCAATGCCACTTCTCGAGAAAGGATTTTCATACTTACAGACTCGCGTCGAATTGTAAAGCGCATGCAAGTTCGAAGCGTTCGCACGGGAAATAACGCTGGTGAATTCTTTTTCTCGCAACAACGCGTAGCACGCTCGACTTCATCATTGAAATCGAATTAGCCAAATTTCGTAGCTGCGCCGTGTACGAAACGTCGTATTTCATTTGATGACGAAAGAATTTCAGAAAACTACCTCAAACGTATCGATCACATGTAAAGTCGAGAAGACGCAAAGGGAAAAAGAAGTCGAATAGTCTTCTCCATTGCAAGACGAGCTTCTCGCGGTAAATCGATCATCGTCTATACTCGATCGTCGTCACTTTAAATCCTTCAAAAACCTGGACACCGTGAGTTTAACCAAACCAAATTCACCGCAGCGCACCAAATTCATGCTCAATACTAAATATTTTCCTACTCCCCAACCGCCGATTACGCAACTATTTTATCACCGCGCGTTTAATTGCTCTTGTCCACTATTCGTGTCAAGTGCGGTGTATTTTACCCGCATAGAATAAACTATACGTATCAATGAAATACAGACAAAGTAAAGTGCAATTGTACCATATCGTGTTTAAATATCTGCCAGAATTCATTCGCAAAAGTGATCTATTGCGTTTCGCGTTTGCAGAATTTTGTTACAATCGCACTTTCCTTCGTGATTAAACGCAAAAACAAACGAATGCGCGAGCAGGGAGGATTACATGCTCAAACGAAACTTTACAACGACATAAAGAAATGCGTTTCCAACTGTCCAAGGATAAAGAAAAAAACGCATATAAGCGCCATTAAAATGAGTATGACGAAAATTGCGAGAACTTTTTCGAGTCGTTAACGAGCTCGTCGAGACGATGAAAATAAATACGAGTGGACGAAACTCTAAGAGCGAGGAGGGAGATAAGTTTTCGTTCGCGACAAAAGTAGGAGGGTGAAACAGTAGAGGGTACTATTTTTCACGCGTACTCACTCATCGCGCTGACCCACATTTTTCACGGAGTGCGGCAGAGCGCGAGATGGAGCCGCGATAAATTGAAAGTTTATAAAAATCGCGTCACGCGATCGCCGCGTAAATACCGCCGGCTTACTTACCAATTCTTCGAGATTACAGGCGCTACCTGTAAGCGAATGGGAAACGCGCGTCTGATCGAGCGATCGCGAGCCCGGCTATAGAACGCTGGAAAGCTGGAATTTCTCGCGGAAAGCTCTCGCGCACTCGCCCATGCAAAATAACGTTTCTCGCGGTATGGAAATCATAACTCTTCGCTCTGCTGGCGTATATGCTCGCTGAACGAACGGGCTCGATCGAACAACAGGCTACAAAGCCGGGTGGAATTTTATTGCTTGTCGAACGCGATATGACAATATGTCGCTCGTCAGACGAGTGGATATCACAAGCAAAGTTTGATCTAATATCGGAACGTCAAATTAATGCCCTGAGAACAAGGGATACTGTTAGAACGTTAACACTGCGATTAAAGATTCCTTTTTCAACGATCCAGAATAGATCGTCGAATAGTAATATAACTCCAGATCAAAAGTTTCAAAACGCTTTTGAAAATTGACGATTTTAGAATTACTTATTCAAATATCCATAACGTATGTTTTTAAAAAAATTTCTTTTATATTCAATAACTGATAAAAATCAAAAATTGTCAAAAAAACTATATTGTTATGAATATTTGAGTATGATTCTAAAAATAACAATTTTTTAAAACTACTAGTTTTAATTTTTTGGCCGGAAGTGTAAATAATTTGTTCATTTTTATTACCAACTGTGGCTTACATATAATATGTATCTGTGTAAGAGTGCATATTTATTATGTAAAGCGTTAAAAACACGTAAAAGACAGGTAAAAATTGTACAAAATGAGTGAGAATTCTCCTTCAAAAAGAGTGCCACTTTCTCAACGCTTATAATTAGAATTTCTTCCAAGTATCACTTATAAGTTTTCGTTCTCAGCGCCTCGTGTATTCGCTTTAATTTAAAACATAGTTTGTTTCGTGACGCGTTACACTCAAGTCAGGAACGATAACTCCTATCTGAGTAGGTATCAAAAGTAGAACATTCAAGCATTGTGACAAATGTGATTTTCTACATCAGTAAAAGAGGAAGTGGAAAAATATATATAGTTCAATTTTTATTTTGCAAAAATCAAAGACAAAATCGTCCAATTAAAAAAATCCAATTCCTCGTATGACTATCCAATTAATCGATCGAGATTCGCAAATAGAAGATATAAATATTTAGTAAGTATTAAAACATCAAGACTACAAAAGAGCACAATCATATAATAAGATTAAAAAAGAGGAAAAGATAAAAAGAAGGAGAAAAACCGTCGATACGCATATGTTTGCTAGGAAAAGCGTACCATAAAGATGTTTACATCGCCGTGATTCACTTTAAAGAGACCGTATTACCCTCGACATATATCGCGTATCAGCCACCATTGGTCGCACCGGAGCTCGCGGAGTAAGAATCGCCGTTACGTGAATCTCAAAGTGTGAGCGGCGGTGTAAAATAAAACAAACATCTGTTTGATCGGTGCGATCGATCCTGTTTGCCTTGAGAATTTACCGATGAAAGCGCAGATTCAGAGGAATTCTATCGCGAAGAAATACGATCTCGGCATATTGATGACACGCACTGTGTATTACAAGATGGAAAAACCGAATATTTCATGCGAACGGAAGATAGGGAGATGTATACATAGGTGCTATTTATGGAACGATATAAATAACGCGCTTGAATTTTTTATTGTACACACGAAATTCTGCTCGTTCGATACGTAACGCGAAATACGCTCGCGTCGCGCGATGAATATTATCGCGAAAGGACCGAGTTGCGAGAGTTGAAGCATCCTGGGCACATTCCAAGTATATTGAAGATCCAACTTTGGCTTCGCTAGCAGGTAAAGGGAAAAGAGCGAACCTACTTATAGGAAGAAAAATATTATTTCTGCTCCTCGATAAAATTTTTTTCCCTACTTTTATAAGCGCGAGATTGTCGATGAATACAGCGATGCGAAGTATTCACCACGATACAGATCGTTTGCAGTTATATCGGCAAGCTTAAACTTAAAAAATTGAATAAATTTCTCGAACGTTGAATTAATTTCATATAACATATGTGAACATTGTGAGCAGAAAATTTAAACATAAAATATTATTACTTCAAGATAAAATTCAAGATAAAATGAGAGGACTCAGCAGGTGAAGAAAAATATAATTTCGATGTAGCAAGAGAGAGAGAGAGAGAGAGAGAGAAAGAGAGAGAGAGATGACATTTCAAATAAGATTAAAAAAATTGTAATATTGGTAAAAATTTTCAAGAGAGAAAGATTTCACTGTTAAATTTATAGTGTCAAATTTAACCTAATTTAAGTCATCACTGCTCCTACTATTCAATATATTTGGTGATTAAATTTAAAACTATATAGTGTCAAATTTAACCATAGTTTTAGTATAAAATAATAATATATTGAATAAGAGTAGTGGTGACTTAAATTAGGTTAAATTTGACAGTGAAATCCTTCTCTGAACTTGATATGGATTTAACAATACTGAAATAGTGTTATACGTAAAAAAATGCGGTAATATAGCAGAGCTGCACTTCATTTGACTGAGGGCAAATGCAGGATGAGAGAGCCCCTTACGAAAAGAATGTGGCCTATTTTTGTACAAAACTCGACATCTCTCGACAGGGTCGAGAGTTTTAAAGGTTATTCTGAATCTATATCTAGCTGCAATAATTAAGGCCTTGAAAGGAGATGAACAAGAGTGCGTATGGAAACAATATCCGTTATCCTTCTCGAAACCCTTTTTTTTTGGAAATTTAATAAAAAAACCTTCATATTACCCTTTCATCACCGCAACACTCATTCGGAGATTAAGTCATTCATTCTTTTCAATTAAAGACGACTGACTGTGACGTCTTTTGACATATAGTTCCTGATATTCTAAGATCTTTCTCAGCTGTTCAACATTGAAAGACCTCAACCGAAGATTTAAACCGAGTCTTAGCAAAATTATTCTATATTGAATATTGAAAGATTTTAAAATTAAAATGTCAAGATTTAAATAAATAGAAAAAGTTTTACTTTTCCCATTAATTTTTATGTGTATCGTTATATAACTTTTTATGTTACGTATCAAGATTTTAATACACTTTAAGGACTTAAAAAAATGTAATATTGCGCGAAAGGTTTGCTTTTATTGATCATCATATATTTTAGGACATTCGGCAAATATTTTTTTAAAGAGCACCTCTCGTAACAGATCAATAAACTAATCGAAAGCCGACCAAGTATAGCAAAAGAATTTTTATGCGCGTAGTAGGTGAACAGGCCTAAAATGAAGTTTCGAAGCGAATCTCGTCTGTTTACACGTGACTCACGTAAATCGGATAGGAGAAGCGCGCCGCGCGAAGTCTCGGGCAAGTTTTCGCGAATGGGTGGAGAACTAGCGGCTGAAGTTTGTAAAACTATCACACTCTCATCCCGTATACGTGTTCTGCAGCTGTACGTGCGCGCGATGTCTCCACTTTAGTGCATACTGCAAGCAATAGCGCACCGTCATTCGTATGTTCCAGCGCGTATACGTGCATATATATCTCTCGTGCACATATATAGATGCACGCGCTACATTTATATAAATAAACGTACTATTCATGCAAATATATATATATATATATATACATATATGTGTGTATCTGTGTGCCACGTGTACACCTCCGACGATTCATACAAGCACATGAGTACCTACTTGTTAAATGTACGTACGCTCTTGCAAAGCTCCCTGTATGCTCCGAATATACGCGTTTGACTACTTCATGTTTGTCAATATCGCTGCCGTATCTTGATGCGCGTATACGCCGGTACGTACGCTTCAATATATCCTCGCGCCTGAAAGCGTCTTTCTACAACTGCGTTCAAGTCTTCCCACCGAGCTCGTGATCTTTTCGCAAATGTTGCCATAGTATCGTAACTTCGTACAAAATATCATTTCCGCCAATCATACGAATATTGACATCCACTGTATTAAAAATAGAAGTCGTCGGCGGAATATAAAAGAATGTCGAAGAGATCTTTGCATTTTATAAGGATCTCGCGAGTTACAGAAAATAAGCATGTCACCCTCGTAAATCATAAATGCGATACCGAGTGGCATACAAGGATCTTGCAAGGATCCTGGAGAATACGATCCTTGCATAACAACGACTAGCTACCGAAGTGCATAACTTTTACGTCTGTATGTCATACGTGCTATTTGTCATTTAATTCTAGCAACTCTGTGTATATCTTCCGTTATTAATACTTGACACGATAGATTACTGAACTTCCTTTATGCCCGAAAGGAAACGCGTTCCCTTATCTACGTTCGTATGAGCCCTTCGGCACTTATGTGTATGTATATGTGTGTGTGTGCGTATGCAACGTATGTGGGGGAAGCCAAGTTCCGCTAGGGATAATATCGGGTCCGATAAAGGAGCATCCGCGTGTTCTCTCGAGGGACGTTCCGTCGCTGTGCAGAGGAAACGTTTCCGGAATACAGAGTGATGCTCACGTTCGTGATGGCGGAGGATCTGTATGGGTTGTCAATGAATTCCTAAACGAGCCTCGTCGATTCATGCCGGCGTGGAATCGAAAAATCATGGAAACATTGCAGATGAAGATTTAAGCTTTAAAGTCATTATGTAGAAAGTATTAAGAAGCAAGTTACAGAAAATCTTAAAATTTTACGAAATCTTTATTCCAAATCACAAAAATTTTAGATTAAACAATGTCAACTGTTTTGCAGAGAAGACAACTCGAAATTATTCTATTCTTCTTTTTATGTTAAATAATTTCCATTGTATGTATATTCTTGGAGAAAACAAATAGCTATACCAGAATAAAATTAAAAATTTCAGTGAGAGAATTAAAAAGAGACAAAAAAAAGTAAAAGTATGAAATAACAACAGAAGAATTTAAAAAACAGAAATATTATATTATAGCTAAAAAAACAATATAACATTTTTTAATAAAATATTGAAAAAGATCTCAAGACACAGAAGGCAGCATTTTAATTAAAAAAAATTACATATTTTTCAAATTGCAAGTCAAAAATCATAATTTTATTATTATATTTGTTTTGCGGGCCGAATTTCGTTGATTAACGAATACAAATAAAATTTACATTTACCTGAAATATTTGCTAACAACATTTTATATAACTGTGCTTTGTTACTATTTGATAACTTTTTGTCCATGCAATCCAAATACAATCAGAGAGTTGGGTACATTTAGTTTATTTTGAAATTTATGGCAATTTTATCTTTTGTACATTCCATTACGTTTTCATAATGTACTTATGGTGCATGGATAATTGTGTTGAATGTAAACACGGCAATACTAAAAAGATTGCAGAAATACAAAAATATAAAAAAAAAACAATTGGTGTAAAATAATAATCTAAAGTTATATTAATGATAATTATGAAAATCCAGTTCACTGCGCACGTTATTTTGTTATCTTTTACTGGCCATAGTTTTGCGTTTGTCTACTCTATTTTAAATCGCTTTATAAATGGTTTCAAATGCCGGCGAATTTCCCAACAACAGAAGGAGATACTGTAATTAACGCGAGCCGCGACAAAAGGCGCGGCGCATGTAAACGCAAAAACAAAACATCGCGAAATAATTCCCCGTAGCTTTTTATTTCGTTTTGGCATAAATCTGGCGGAACGGCGTAACTGCGTGGTATTATCATTAGTTACTCCTATCCAGCTTTGTTAAGCTCGTTTACACGCAAGCAGCACTCGGAAAGAGGAGACGCGTCCATTCTCGTGCAACAGCTCAATTAGAAATATTTAATAGGCGTATACGTGAAATTTATCTCGCCGCTTCAATGTTTATCATCCACAGATCGGACTGTCGATTATCGATTTCGCATCGGGAAATCGTTTTACGAATCAGCGGGGAACAAATGCCGACGGAGGTGGAGACTGCAAAATTTAATTCAACGATAAACGCCCGCTTCGTTTCTGCTGCTAATGCACCTACGCCCGTGTAAATACAACTTATGTTTGCAACACAATCGTGCGCATTATTGATGATATTACAATTAATTACAATCTTGTGTCCGGCATAGCCTCGTAATATCATTTTGCAATTTAGCCGCTATTAATTATAACTTCATTAATGCCGTATCGCGCACGGGGAGGTGATTGATACAATTATAATCGTTCAATTAGTCGGCACGTGTATGTAGCGATTCGAGAATCCTCTCTTTATCGCCCGCGATATCGTACTTAACGACGAACGAACGCCGTTCAGTTTGCGCGGCGCGATAACAGAGTTTTATTCATTCTGACTTCTAATGGGAGAATGTAACATCGCAATTAAAACTTTTACATTCTTACAAGGTATGGCGAGCCAGTCGGCCGGCTGTTCTCCGTTCTTAGCTTCGCAACGCCGCTGCGATTTTCGAGCTTCCATCCGCGCTGCTTTTTCTGCTCGCTATCCTCCTCCTTTTTCCATCCGACCATCCTTTGCACCGCAGATATATTAACCGCCTGTGTTCTCCCCGCTGTATTATGCAAAGTGGAATTACTCAAGTTCTGTAACTCTTCAAGATGTAAATAACCACCTCTGAAAATTCAATCTTCAACCGCGCTCACGTTCTGCGGAGGGACTTCCTCCCAGTGCAAAACGCGCTCGCCTCCGCCGAGGGACAAACTTGCGGAAATTAGAGAACGTTTAACCTGTTAGACGAGCAAGGCGAGCTGAATCATCAGCGAATCGGTGCTGCGTTACGCAATTGCAACTTTTCCTCGTCCATGTAATGTACCATTTTCTTCGTTCTTATATCTACGAGATTTTATTTTCGCGCAACCCGGCGTTAATATTGATAAAAAGATTATTTTTATTCCTAAATATCGATATCTATTCTGTTTTTTATTAATTATATATAATTATAATTAATTAGAAAAGATCATATCTTTAGTTTTGCTATAATAAGTATTAAAAAATTTAATCAGGTATAGATCCAAAAATAATTTTGTTAATTTTCAAAATAATTATGTATGACGCTCAATCTAGTTGCTAGAATGTCAAAACTGTTTACTGCATTGCTTATCATGCCTGAGATTCTTATATAATTATTTTGATGCCATAACGAATTTTCAGAACTATATCTAGTTAGCTTTAAATTCTTTAGTAAAATTCACGTTTTCCATGTTTTAAGAGAAAAGTATGTAATTTTTAAAACATTTTTAAAAAATTATAATTTCAAAAGCCAAATAAATTTTTTTATTATTAAAATTAGATTTGAATTATATATATAGTTGCAAATTAAATTATGATGAATTGTATTCTGCAAGTAACATCAATAACATCAAATAACATAACATCAAATCATCAAACCATATGCATCGATTCGAGTTCTTCGATATCTGGTACCGAAGCATCGTAACAGAATTGGCAGATGAGGTACAGGTAAACCGCAGCCGTAACGTTGTTATAAAAATCTGAAGTTGAGTATACCGTGAGCTTTGCTTACAGCACGGCTGTTCGGTCGGTCATGCGATTCTTACGATAATTTCGTGCGGACATGCAAGCCCATCCCGGCTTCGTGCTGGTGGCTCGACGATTGTTTACGTGACGGCAAACTGCAACTGTCAAGGAGATACGATCGTTCTTACCTGTACCCCGCCCACTCTCTTCTGTACCTGAACGAGGCGTACTCCGCTTCAAGTGCCAGACGTTTTCTCGTTTGCGTTAAACGATCCCATCTCCCCATCGAGTCGTTTTTCGAGAGTTCTACGTGAGATTGGATATTCTACGTGACACTCGATCGATTTCAATTGCAGTATTGTGATAAACGCATATATTTTCGCAGAGATTTTATAATATTTAATGTTCTGAATAAATGATTATCTAACGTCGCGGGAAATCTGACATTTATTATTATAAAAATTTATTAGTTATATATTTGCAAGATTAATTTTTCTTCATTTATAATTATTAACTCTCAAGTGACTCATTTATCTCTTTTATAGATAAATATTTGTAATATATTTATAATCTAAATTTCCGGGAATTAATGAATAAAAAAAGTCAAATTAAAGATCATTGATAGAATTCTTATCGACAGAACTTTTTTTAAATATATCTATGTACGTATTCCTATATTAGGTATCCATCATTAAATTATACAAAAGGATGTTTATATTTGCAATTATGTATAAAACAATAACACACACAAATTTGAAGACTTCACTAAACTAAAAAAACTAAAAAAACTTCTTAATAAAATATAAACCCTATTTCTTTCCTCTTTCAACTCGAGATATTTTATAACAAAAAAAATCTCAAACAATTGATAAAAAAAAACTCAAACAACTATTAAAAAAATATAAACATATATACGCGATTAATTTTTCTCAATTGGGATATGGAATATCGAACGAATACTGTATCACTGCATACAATACCTACACGTATGTGTGCACATCCATACACAACGCAGGCTCGCCTACAAAATCTCGATGTTGCCTCGCCGGTTACAAATATTCAATAATAGATCATAAAATGTTCGCGATGGACTCGGCAAAAAGAAATCAGATTTGCACGCGAGAGAAAAGAGGGAGAAAAGTTCAATATGAACGATAATTTTTTTACACGAAGTCATGGACCGATACAACGAAGGCAAAGGGGAGGAGAGAGAAGAGAGTACGGGAGCCCATCGAATTGTTTCTCGTTTCATTGCCCCGGTGGTGTGGAACAACGAGTCGACAGAAATGTCCAATCTGCTGGCTTTGAGCGCCCATGATGAACGTAGGAAGAGGGACAATCGTTATGGGGGTGCGAGCAGGATACGACAATATCGAACGAGGTAGTAGTACTTCAACCCTTTAACCGAACGCAATTTTCCACTGTGTGTATCTTCCCGCGGCTTGTATTTTTATCGCGTCCCCAAAAACAAATTTCGTAGGTGCATGACCTTTGACATCAGATGCAAATAAAAACTGCGGGAAAACCGGACGGCGACCCAATTCGTCGGATATCGCGACGAAATGCGGCAGAATCGGTGAATCAGTAATCGGCTGAAAGATGAAGATTGATTACCGTGATTTATATGAGAAATCGCCGAGGAAGAGTAGAACGTACGTTAAATGCGCTTTAACGAGTAGACATTTACATTTTTCCGATTGGAAAATATTTTCTCGTCGTAAATTAATTAGAAGATAGATAAGAAAATTAATTAAATCCTTTTCTTCAATTTGCGTCGATAAATCAATTCTGGAATATTTTTGTCGAATTAAAACGCAGCCTAAGCGATATATTTTAATTTGAATCAGGAACCACGAATATTCATGCTAGAAGAAATCGTAAGTTCCGTCACTTAGACAATTGCCTCGACCTACTTTGTTTCTCGGTGAAATGATGCGATTAGATTAATGGCACAGATATATGAACAGGATATTGCGAGATTAGAATCGGGATTTTGAATTTTCACGGAACGGCGTGCAAGATAATCGTCTACGAATGAGCAGCGTGATAAGCGATTCTATACGTGCATTTAAAGATGATTACTTATTACTTCTCTCTATTATTACTTTCGAAGTAGCGCATCCCTATCATGCTCCGAAAAGACGTTCTCAAAATGCATAATTGCCGAATGAATGTTTCTAATGGCTTTCGCCACGTTTCACTCGCATACACGTCGAAAAGACAGAATGAACTAACTTCCAGTTCAACGATCACATTAATAACGACTGTGCGCAGCAGTTTCGACGAATCTCGTACGTTTGCAATAAGAAACTAACGATCGTTGAACGCGTCTCAACATTCTCCGATCGTTCAATAAAATTCTAATATCTCGTGTGATAAATCTCGCGAAAGGCACGAGGCGCTCCGCCGTTTATCAGCAGTTTGGCTAATGCACTCTCGAAGGCGCGTAATGCGCGGAGCATGCAATCTTAATCGAGATCCCCAAGAAAATCGCCCTGACCCATTTGGGCGGGTAATAACGACCTAAGTTGTCGAATTCGTCAAATTAAGTCGAATTAATAATCAGACGATGAAAGCCGCGCGCGCCGAGAATCTGGATGCACTGGGCCAAAAATTGACAATGAAAACTCTGGACCGATAAAAGCGTGCCATTGTCCGCGCCGCCTCTGTTTTCCACCGCGGTGATAGCGCGGTTCTCGGATAATAGCACGATAAATATGCTAATTTCAGAAGGGCAATTTTTCCGCTCGGGCTTTTGCCGCTCTGCGAAAACAAATTCCACGGGTTACGTGCGTGACCAGGGCGCGGCAATTGACTATTTTCGCGGAAAATTATCTCGCCAGAACGAAAGAACGTACATCCTTACGGTCGGTTTAAGCGCGTAATTACGCGAGGGATCGGACGATTAGATTAACGCGTGAGAGAGAGAGGGAGAGAGAGAGAGAGATCTCGAACGAGGAAGAGCGGATAATGGAAACTTTCTTGGTCCTCAAATATGTTTTCGAAGACGAACGATGCATTGTCAGCCAGAACAGAGAATGCCCTGATTTTGGTGGCGATTATAGCACGAAACTACTCCTCGGCGCATAATTACCGTCGTATTGTATTGAGGCGGGGGCGGACCATTGAGAACTGCTCAATGCTATTCACTCCGTTTCCTTCGAGACATCGGTAGAAGCGTGCCTTGACTGCAATTTCAGGCAGATTGCATACCAATTCAAATTTGCATCACACTATTTTCAGTCCGTTTAATTATGGAGAAACGCAATACAAAACATTCTCCTATGATATTGTTATTTAATCAATTCCTATTTATGTATCAATTGGAAAATTGTACTATTAAATTATTTTTTTATCGAAACATGTCAGTATTTGTTTGAAAATTGTTCAGTTAATTATATTTTAATTAAAACTTTTCCGTTTTCCGATATTAAAAATATTTATATTATTAAAGTCCTCTTTAAATTAAAAATGTCAAATCATTACTTTTAACCTCTCTGAAATCGATCTGTAGTTAAAAAAAAAAAGAAAGAGTAAAACATACTGAGATATATTTTACATTTGTTATTTTTTGTAATGAATGTTCAACTTTCAGAAATAACAGTATTGAAAAGTTCTGTATAATTGAATTGAAAGAAAAAAATCATTAATAAGTGAATTTCTAACTTAAAATTCATCCAATTCCATTCGCTCTCACGTTGTTACCGAAAAATTTCATCTGAAGTTATTCAGAATACGTCTATGTGATTATCTAGAATGTATTCAAAATATCGTATTTACATGCGTGTCTTCTGCATTTGCGTCATCTTGCCCATTGAACGTGTCGAGAAAATATGTGACATCACGTAAAGCATCACTATCGAACGTTATATATCGATCAGTCTTATCCAGTGATATGTAATATTTGTTATCATGACCGTGACTGCAGTTGCGGTGGGAGCGCTATCGTATTTGGGTGAAGCACTTTACGACTATCAGGTACTACGACGTGCACGACACAAAGAGCCCAGAATATCGCGTTGCTTTGTAAAATGTACTTTTTCCACGTGTTATCGTACGCGAAGATCAGCTGTTAAGAGAAACCCGCTGGCGATGCGCTCCGCTTTTCGTTTCTTCTGTAAGCATAGTCAAGCACATGGAAATATTCATCGTAAAAATTTTTAAGTTCTCGCACAAAGACCCATCTCAAGAGTTTGTAATTACGAAGCGTATGATATTCCTTTTTGATCATTCAAAGAACAGTTTATTTCTCTGAAGTAGAATCTAAAAAAATAGAATAGAATTATTACTTTGTGTTCAAAGATCACTTGTGAGACTCTCCTCAGAACAATAAT
>Ga0157363_1004370_pt1 | contig 13029 bp, 10 predicted proteins | sample AttsexASBM1_FD_111477 | JGI IMG/M metagenome (GOLD analysis project Ga0157363, IMG submission 111477) | Fungus gardens microbial communities from leaf cutter ant in Ribeirão Preto, State of São Paulo, Brazil - Atta sexdens ASBM1 | ecosystem: Host-associated > Fungi > Mycelium > Unclassified ...
CGCAGTGCAATTTCACCGCGGTTTGCGATAACAATTTTTTCCAGCATAGGGACCTCGTTATTCGATGATGACCATTGGCTCGTCGAATTCCACCGGTTGACCGCTCTCGATGAGGATCGCTTTAACAATACCTGCTTTATCCGATTCGATTTGGTTCATCATCTTCATCGCTTCAACGATACAGAGGGTGTCACCAACGTTAACCTTTTGGCCAACTTCGATATAAGGCTTAGCATCTGGGCTAGGGGTACGGTAGAAAGTCCCGACCATTGGTGAGCGTACAGTATGCCCCGTCACTTCTGGTGCAGCAGCAGCTGGCGCAGCGGATTCGACTGGCGCTGGTGCTACCGCAGCAGCTAATGCTGGTGCTTGTTGCATTGGCGCGGCATAGGCTTGTTGCATCATCGGGTAACCGTTATTAGCCGGTGAACGACTAATACGTACTGATTCTTCACCTTCTGAAATTTCTAGCTCAGCAATGCCTGATTCTTCAACCAGTTCGATTAACTTTTTAATCTTACGAATATCCATGGTGGGTTCCGTACTCTATATTAATTTGAATTTAACAGGCGTTTTACCGCTGTATGTAAAGCCCAACGGTATCCGTCAGCACCAAGGCCGCAGATCACGCCGGATGATATATCTGAAAGATATGAATGGTGGCGGAAAGGTTCACGCGCATGCACATTGGAGAGATGCACTTCGATAAAAGGAACGCTGACCGCTAAAAACGCATCACGTATAGCTATACTGGTGTGCGTAAAGGCTGCAGGATTGATGATGATATAATCCACTTTACCGCGTGCAAGGTGAATTTGATCGATCAATGCTGATTCCGCATTCGATTGGTAATGACTTAATTGCACATTCAAATCTTGAGCCTGAATCTGCAGTGATGACACGATATCGTCTAGCGTGTCATGACCATATTTTTCTGGCTCACGCGTACCCAATAAGTTGAGGTTTGGGCCGTTTAAGAGCAAAATGTGAAATTTATTAGCCATCTTGCGGGTATCTCCTGCAATAGTTAAGCACTGCGTAAAATACTCTGCCCGAATCTATTTGTCACTCGTTACGCTAAAAAAAAGCCGAATTTAACGTCATTTAGTGATTGAGTCGCGCAGTTTTGGCGATTTTAGCCTACAAAGTGGCTGAGCTATGGGGATATTCTGGGAAGTGGTTTCCGGTTAATTGTCACGTAAGCGCTCATATCAGTAAAGAATGTTCCGAAAGATTCCGCTTAGAAAAGCGACTATCGAATTAGCGCTAGTGTTTGGTGTCAATATTATGTTGAATAATTACGCTAAAAGTTGAGCAAATATCACCAAATAAGAGTAGAATCCCCCAACGTTTATCCATGGCAAAGCACCGACCATTTTCTTCTGTTAAGGAGTCGGACTAAGAAATAAAATATAAATGTTAGATTTTGTTTCTTGATAAGTTTTAGCGGATTCTAGTTTATTGGATAACGAATTGTTTTTAAAAGTATTTGTTCAATTGTTCACGATTAACGAGTACTGAATGTCAATTAACTTAAAGTTTTCACCGAAGTGCCAGATTTTGCGCCTTGTCGCTGCTTCGAGTGGTTGGTAGAGTAGGCGGATTTTATTTTCGCCCCCAGCTTGCAGGATTACCCCTTAGTATGTTTAAAAAATTTCGTGGCATGTTTTCTAATGACCTGTCCATTGACTTGGGTACTGCCAATACCCTGATTTATGTAAAAGGGCAAGGCATCGTTCTCAACGAGCCTTCAGTTGTGGCAATACGTCAAGACCGCGCGGGCTCGCCAAAAAGCGTTGCTGCGGTAGGACAAGGGGCTAAGCAAATGCTTGGCCGTACGCCTAGTAACATTGCGGCGATTCGTCCGATGAAAGATGGTGTGATTGCCGACTTTTTCGTCACTGAAAAAATGCTTCAGCACTTCATCAAGCAAGTTCACAGCAACAGTTTCATGCGTCCAAGCCCTCGCGTACTGGTTTGTGTGCCAGTTGGCGCGACCCAGGTTGAGCGTAAAGCTATCCGTGAATCAGCATTAGGGGCGGGGGCACGTGAAGTTTTTCTTATTGAAGAACCTATGGCCGCTGCAATTGGTGCTGGCTTACCTGTTTCCGAAGCAACGGGTTCGATGGTTGTCGACATTGGTGGTGGTACAACGGAAGTTGCTGTCATCTCACTCAACGGCGTAGTGTACTCTGCCTCCGTACGTGTTGGCGGTGACCGTTTCGATGAAGCCATCATCAACTATGTTCGCCGTAACTATGGCGCGTTGATTGGTGAAGCGACCGCTGAACGGATTAAACACGAAATCGGATCGGCTTATCCTGGGGATGAGGTGTTAGAAATTGAGGTGCGTGGTCGTAACTTAGCTGAAGGTGTGCCTCGTGGCTTTACCCTGAATTCAAACGAAATCCTTGAAGCATTACAAGAACCTTTGACCGGTATTGTTAGTGCGGTCATGGTAGCGTTAGAGCAATGCCCACCTGAACTAGCCTCTGATATTTCCGAGCGTGGTATGGTGTTGACGGGCGGTGGTGCGCTATTACGTAACCTTGACCGCCTATTGATTGAAGAAACCGGAATTCCTGTCGTCATCGCTGAAGATCCCCTGACATGCGTTGCGCGTGGTGGTGGTAAGGCCCTTGAGATGATTGATATCCATGGTGGCGATCTCTTTAGCGAAGAGTAATCGTCCATTCGCTGAATAAGTGATCTTGCACTACGCTTAATTCAGCAGAATTACCTACCGGCCTTAGGGAGTGCAGAGAAACGCGCTCCCTTGTTTTTTGTGAAAACCACGCAGGATTTTATGAAGCCGATTTTTAGCAGAGGCTCTTCTCTGCAGATACGCTTAGTATTAGCTGTATTGGCGGCTATTGCAGTGATCATCACCGATAGTCATGTGAGCTCCTTTCGGGGAATACGCGACTACCTCGATACCTCAGTCAGCCCATTTTACTTTATGGCTGATGGTCCTCGTCGTTTCCTCGACAGTACTGCCAATGCGCTCACCTCCCGCCAGACCCTCGAACAAGAAAACCAGGTACTGCAGCGAGAGTTGAGACTAAAAAACAGTCAACTGCTGCTATTGGGTCAATATCGTCAAGAGAACGTGCGTCTGCGCGAGCTGCTCGGATCTCCGCTCCGCCAAGACGAACATAAAATGGTGACACAAGTTATTTCGGAAGCGACCGATCCTTACAGTCATCAAGTGGTAATCGATAAAGGCTCGCGCAGTGGCGTCTATGAAGGTCAGCCAGTCATTAGCGATAAAGGTGTTGTAGGGCAGGTGATTGCGGTTGCGCAATTCTCCAGCCGGGTATTACTGATCTGTGATGGATCACATGCTCTTCCGGTGCAAGTACTGCGCAACGATTTACGAGCTATCGCAACCGGAAATGGCTGTACCGAGAATCTTCAACTTGAGCACTTAACAGGGAATGCGGATGTGAAAGTGGGGGATGTGTTAGTCACTTCTGGCTTAGGTGGCCGCTTCCCTGAAGGTTATCCCGTTGGCGTTGTCTCGTCTGTCACACCGGATATGCAGCGTGCGACTACAGTGATTGAAGTGCGGCCCGCGGCGGACTTGCAACGCTTACGCTATCTATTATTATTGTGGAATAATGATAATCAATCCGGTGCATCGGCAACCCCTCAAGAGGTGAATCAAGTGGCTAATGAGCGTTTACAGCAGATGATGCCGCAAATACCCACCCCAGCAGTGACGACCCCTGCGGCAACGGTTCCCTCGACGACGACACCTGTTACAGGTGGTACTCCCCCTGCAGCGAGTCAATCTCTATCGCCTGGAGGGCGTCCTTGAGTCGCTATCGTAGACAAGGCGGTTGGGTTATCTGGCTTTCGTTTGTCATTGCTTTAATTTTACAAGTGATGCCGTGGCCGGAGCAGTACTATATGTTCAGGCCGTCATGGATGTTGCTGCTGCTCTTATATTGGATTTTAGCGCTACCCCATCGCGTGAATATTGGTACAGGGTTTTTCATCGGTATGGTGATGGATCTTGTCTCAGGTTCGACGTTAGGAATTAGGGCGTTAACCTTTAGTATTATCGCTTACTTGCTAGTTTACCGTTTTCAGCTATTCCGTAATTTAGCGCTATGGCAACAAGCTGGCGTTGTTGTGTTGTTCTCACTGGTCAGTGATGTCATGGTTTTCTGGGTACAATTTATGGTGACCGATATCACCTTCCGTCCAGAAATTTTTACGGGTGCATTGGTCGATGGATTATTGTGGCCTTGGCTCTTTTTATTGATGCGTAAAATACGTTATCAATTCTCGATTCAATAAGGCGATATATGTTTCCTATTTACCTTGCTTCTGCCTCCCCGCGTCGTGCTGAGCTGTTAACACAATTAGGTGTCCCTTTTACCCGTTTGGTTATCGACGTCATCGAACAGCGAGAAGTACATGAGTTACCGCTCGACTATGTGGCAAGGTTGTCGCGTGATAAGGCTTTAGCAGGGGTGGGAATAGCGCCACAACATCGACCGGTACTCGGTGCTGACACTATCGTGGTTATCGATGGTCAAGTGTTAGAGAAACCCTTATCAGCCAGTCACGCTTTTGACATGTTGACGCAACTATCAGGTCGCTCCCATCAAGTGATGACCGCTGTTACGCTTGCGGATGCACACAAGATCGCAACACGTCTTGTAGAAACAACGGTAACATTTTGTTCAATATCGCCTGATCGAATTCGCCACTATATCGAGACGCAAGAACCCATGGATAAAGCCGGTGCATATGGTATTCAAGGGATAGGAGGAAATTTCGTCCGTGAGATTCAGGGGAGCTATTCGGCAGTGGTGGGATTGCCATTGGTAGAGACCTATGAGCTACTGACTGAATTTCAACCCGAGTGATAAGGAGTATTAATGACTGCTGAACTGCTCATCAATGTTACGCCTTCTGAAACACGTGTTGCTTACCTCGATACGGGAATTTTGCAAGAAATTCACATTGAGCGGGAAGCGAAAAGAGGGATCGTCGGCAATATCTACAAAGGTCGTGTTAGCCGAGTGCTACCTGGGATGCAAGCGGCCTTTGTCGATATTGGTTTAGATAAATCTGCGTTTCTCCATGCTTCGGATATCGTGCCACACACTGAATGTGTGGCGGGAGAAGAACAGAAGAAATTTCATGTTAAAAATATTTCTGAGTTAGTTCGTCCTGGTCAAGACCTGATGGTACAAGTGGTTAAGGATCCTTTAGGCACTAAAGGCGCGAGGCTTACTACGGATATTACCTTACCGTCCCGCTATCTCGTTTTTATGCCAGGTGCCTCCCATGTTGGGGTGTCACAGCGTATTGAAAGTGAGGCGGAACGTACACGTCTTAAGCAAGCGGTTCACCAATATTGTGATGAACAGGGCGGGTTTATTATCCGTACCGCAGCAGAAGGTATTAGTGACACTGAGCTGGCGCGAGATGCCGCATTCTTAAAACGCTTATGGGCTAAGGTATGCAAGCGTAAAAAGCGTAATCAGACACGAATTAAACTTTATGGTGAAATCGCGTTGGCGGCACGCGTGCTACGTGATTTTGTTGAAGCGCCACTCGATCATATTCGTGTCGATTCAAAAGCCACCTACGAAAAATTAATCGAGTTTACTACTGAGTATGTTCCTGAACTGACCGCAAAACTTGAGCACTATAGTGGTAAGCAACCTATTTTCGATCTTTTTGATGTTGAAAATGAAATTCAACGGGCGATGGAACGAAAAGTGGCCTTGAAGTCTGGAGGCTATCTGATTATTGACCAGACTGAGGCGATGACCACTGTTGATATCAATACCGGTGCCTTTGTCGGACATCGTAATCTTGAAGAAACCATTTTTAATACGAACATTGAAGCGACACAAGTTATTGCTCGACAACTTCGATTGCGTAATTTAGGCGGTATCATCATTATTGATTTTATTGATATGAATAATGAAGAACATCGCAGGCGAGTATTAACTACACTTGAAAGTGCGATGAATAAAGACAGGGTTAAAAGCAGTATTAACGGTTTCTCGTCGTTAGGACTGGTAGAAATGACGCGCAAACGTACGCGCGAAAGCCTTGAGCATATTTTGTGTGGGAAATGTCCAACTTGCCAAGGGCGAGGTAGCGTCAAAACTGCAGAGACTATCTGTTATGAAATCATGCGAGAGATTGTCCGTGTGCATCATAGTTACGACTCCGATAGCTATTTAGTTTATGCGTCGCCCATTGTCTCCGAGGCATTAAAGAATGAAGAGGCCCATGCACTGGCCGAAGTCGAAATCTTTGTAGGTAAACAGGTCAAAGTACAAGTCGAACCCCTCTATACTCCAGAGCAGTTTGATGTAGTACTCATGTAATCGCAGTTGATGGATCGTGAAGTGAGGGGACAGTGAGCAAGTTATCGCAATGGACGTTAAGGATAATTACAGCGCTGATTGTAATAGCTGCACTGTTAGTGACGGCATTACGTTTAGCTATGCCTCATATGGACCATTACCGCTCACAGCTTCTCAATGCAGCGTCTCGCGCAACGGGGATTCACTTCAAGGCTGACGCGCTTAAAGGTGAGTGGAAAAACTTCGGCCCTACACTTAATGTGGATAACTTTTCTGCTGAGTTAGCTGATGGCGGCAAGTTACAGATCAAAAAAGTCACCTTAGCGTTAGATATCTGGCAATCATTACTTCATGCTAGCTTACAGTTCCGAGATTTGACCTTCTGGCAGCTCCATTTCTCTGTGCAGCAATTTCCAAAAAAAGACGCCTCCACGCACAGCGGTTACGACAGTAATAAAGTCAAAAATCTCTTTCTACAACGTTTTGACCATTTCATCCTGCGTGAAAGTACGATTGATTTTCCCACGCCTTCTGGGCAGCGGGTAACCCTGAATATCCCTACCTTGACGTGGTTCAATGAGGGGAAACTCCATCGTGCGGAAGGTTTGGTAAACCTGAGTAGTTTCACTGGGCAGCATGGTACCGCTCAATTACGGATTAACTTGCAGGACAAACAGCAATTGCTCGATAAGGGCACCGTTTGGATACAAGTCGATGATATTGATGCCAAGCCCTGGTTAGGTAATTGGATTAATAAGAACACCAACTTAAAAAAAGCACATCTTAGCTTAATGGTTTGGCTAAATATGGCCGATGGGACGTTATCTTCGGGTGATGTTATTATCAAGCGTGGCGATGCACAGTGGCAAGAGGCAAACCAAGTTGCTCATCAATTAACCTTGAATCAGTTGTCGGCTAAACTCTCGCGCGTAGGTAAGGGATTTGTGTTAACGCTTCCTGACACAGGGATCACCATCGATAATACGCGCTGGCCGCGAGGAAGCTTAGCCCTAAATTGGCAAGCTGACAGTGAACAGCCTTGGTTACCGGCAAAGGATTCAGCGCTCAGAGTTCGCGCAGCGAATATCGACCTCGCGCGTCTTACCCCGTTAGTCCCACTGCTCTCTCCGTTACAGTCTACTTATGCCAATCTTTGGCATCAGGCTAATCCCCAAGGGCGCGTAACCCGTCTTGCTGCAGATATTCCCCTGCAAGACCTGAAGCAAACCCGTATTGCTGCACAGTGGCAGCAATTAAGTTGGCAAGCTTTTCAACAGATACCGGCGGTCACTGCTTTTTCTGGATCCCTGACTGGCGGGATGGCAGAGGGTGAGACCACGCTCACATTAGGCCAACAAACCTTGGCCTCTCAGGGGCAATTACAGGCGCCGATCGAACTTAACCGCTTTAGTGGTGATTTCTCGTGGGAAAAGGACGACAAACACTTAGTCCTCTCTGGGCAAAATATCGATCTCGGTGCTAAATCCGTTGCCGCTAAGGGCGACTTTTCATACCAACAATCGGTAAACCGCCCGCCAGATCTACAGATTTTAGCCGGGATTAATGCCACAGATGGCGCGGATGCGTGGCGCTATTTCCCGGTCAAGATTATGCCAAAAGGCTTAGTACACTATTTGAGTACGGCTATTCAAGGTGGTGTGGCACAAGATGCAACCTTAGTTTTCGCGGGTAATCCACATCAATTTCCGTTTACCCATAATGAAGGGACTTTCCAAGTCACTGTACCGCTAAAGCAAGCCAAGTTTGCTTTCCAGCCAGGTTGGCCAGCGTTATCGCCGCTTGATATCGATTTGAACTTCGTTAATAACGGATTGTGGATGAAAGCTGACGCAATACGTTTAGGAAATGTACCTGTTACTCATGTTACCGCCGATATACCTGATTATCATAAAGAAGAGCTGTTGATAGAAGGTGATATCCGGGGACAAGGGGAAGATATTCATCGTTATATGAAACAGACCCCCTTAGCGAAGAATGTTGGCAGTGCATTAGACCAGCTCAAAGTTAAAGGTGATGTTTACGGGCACTTGGGGTTAACGATTCCGTTGAACGGTAAAGAAGTCACCGCGAAAGGAGATGTCAATCTCAATAATAATCAATTGACCATTGTACCGTTACAAACTCAAATGAAAGGCGTTTCGGGTCGTTTTACCTATAATAATGGCCTTTTACAGAGTACCCCAATCTCGGCTCAATGGTTTGGTCAGCCGGTCAAGGTCGTTTTCTCGACCGAAGAACAAGCAAAACAGTTCGCCATTGCTATTCAGGCTGAAGGGAATTGGGCTCTGGAAAAAATTAATACATTTCCCAAAGCCCTTGCTCAGCAGTTAACGGGCCGACTACCTTGGCAGAGTGAGGTTTCAATAGCGCTTCCCCATCAGGGAGGGGCATCTTATCAAGTTAAAGTGACCAGTAATGCAACACGAGTTAGCGGTAAGTTACCGCAAGCATTAGGTATCCCAAATAGTGCTTTCCCTCTCGCGATCGACGCCAAAGGTAACTTGTCTACGCTACAAGTCGCGGGTGTGATCGATCGTCATCAACGGTTTAGCACCCAGTGGAAGCTCACGCCTAAGTTAGCATTAGAAAAAGGTCAGTGGACCAGTCAGGGTGATGAGCATCCCTCATTACCTCTACAGTCCATTATGGATATCCAATTACCGGTCCTAGATGGTGACAAGCTGATTGCGACCTTACAAAAGCTCTCTTCTACCGTCTCTACCCCAAACTCAGCGAAAAAGGCGGTAAAACACGCATCGACCGCGCAGAATTGGCGTTCAGCGATCCCCTTTGGGCTGCCTGCAACACTGCAAGCAACAACTCCGGTGTTAGCGCTTTATGGGCAGCAATGGCGTAACCTTAGCCTACAAATACATCAGCTACTGTCAGACCCTTATTTAACGGTGAACAGCGATGAGGCAAAAGGTAACCTCCAGATTAGACCGGGACAGCCTTGGCTGCTTAATATGGATTACCTTTATTATAATCCGCAGTTTGCCTCGAATCCCACTGGGAATAGAGTCGTAAATTCTATGCAGGATAATCATTTCGATTTTAGCCAATGGCCGAAGCTGGACGCGACCTGTTCTTCCTGTTGGTTTGCCGGTCAGAATTTTGGTCAAATAAAAGGGAAATTTAGCGTTAATCAGCAAACCTTGACGTTACGAGATGGTATTGTCGATACAGGGCATAGTCGATTGTCTGTGATGGGTGAGTGGAATAATGTTGCTGGACAAGAACGCACAGCACTAAAAGGACATCTGCATACTGATAATTTAGCCGATGCTGCCCATTGGTTTGGTGTCGAGGTGCCTGTCAGTGATACACCTCTGCATCTTGGCTATGACCTGCATTGGAAAGATGTTCCTTGGCGCCCTTCAATCCCAACGTTAAGTGGGCTATTGACCTTAAAGGCAGGAAAGGGAACTTTTCGACATGTTGAAACCGGTACTGCAGGGCAGGTGTTGCGTTTATTAAGTATCGATGCGCTTTTACGTAAAGTGAGCTTAGATTTTAGAGGCACTCTTGATAGCGGTTTTTACTACGATAGCATCACAGGCACAGCATGGCTGGATAAAGGGGTGTTACATACTGAGAATCTCAGTATAGATGGTCTAGAAGCTGATATTGGCATGCGAGGTGCGGTGAATTTCACTACTCGGCAGTTTGACCTTCTCGCCACCGTCGCACCAGAAATTTCAGTTCCAGTCGGTGTGGCTGCAGCTTTTGCCATCAATCCTATTGTGGGGGCCTCTGTTGTCGTGGCAAGTAAAGTATTGTCCCCCATCTGGAGTAAAATATCCTTATTACGTTACAGTATCACTGGACCAATGGATAAACCGGACGTCAAAGAAGTATTGCGTAAGTAAAGAATGAAAAGCCATGGTGAGTCATCTCATCATGGCGCAAATAAAAAGTGAGAACCTATGAAACTGAACCTGGTTAGCGAGCATTTACTAACTAAAAATACTATTACGCACGATGACCTTTCCCGCGTGCTCAGCCAGCTTTCAGAGCGCCATTTAGATTACGGTGATCTCTATTTTCAGTCCAGCATGCATGAATCATGGGGACTTGAAGATAACATTATTAAAGAAGGCTCTTGGCATATCGACCAAGGAGTCGGTATTCGAGCGATAAGTGGCGAGAAAACAGGGTTTGCTTATGCAGACCAATTGACGTTAAAGGCCTTGGAACAAAGTGCTGGTGCGGCACGCAGTATTGTACAGGAACAAGGCGACGGTAAAGTCAGAACCTTAGCGGCGGTTGACCATAAAACGTTATATCCCGCGATTAACCCATTGGACAGTTTGACCCGCGAAGACAAAATTGCGTTGTTGCATCGGGTAAACCGTGTCGCACGTGATGCCGATCCTCGGGTTCAAGAGGTAAGTGCTCACTTATCTGGCGTTTATGAAGAAGTCCTGATTGCCGCGACAGACGGCACCTTTGCTACAGATATCCGACCTTTAGTACGCTTATCGATTAGTGTTCAGGTTGAAGATCAAGGGAAACGCGAACATGGTTCGTGCGGCGGCGGTGGACGGACCGGCTATGAATTCTTCTTACTTGATGAGCAGGGTGAAACGCGCTGTGACGGCTGGGCAAAAGAAGCGGTAAGAATGGCCTTAGTAAATCTTTCTGCTATCGCTGCCCCAGCGGGGACATTACCGGTTGTCTTAGGTGCCGGTTGGCCAGGAGTGTTACTGCACGAGGCAGTAGGTCATGGTTTGGAAGGTGACTTCAACCGTCGTGGGACCTCTATGTTTAGTGGTCAAATGGGACAGCCAGTCGCTTCAGAGCTGTGTACAGTGGTTGATGATGGCACCCTGAGTGGTCTACGGGGCTCGGTCGCGATTGATGATGAAGGTGTCCCCGGACAATACAATGTGCTAATCGAAAAGGGCATATTGAAAGGCTTCATCCAAGATAAACTGAATGCGCGCTTGATGGGGCTCCCGCCAACAGGAAATGGTCGTCGAGAATCCTATGCGCATCTTCCTATGCCTAGGATGACCAATACTTATATGTTAGCGGGCCAATCTACCCCGCAAGAAATTATTGAAAGTGTTGACTATGGTATTTACGCGCCTAATTTTGGTGGTGGTCAAGTAGACATTACCTCAGGAAAATTTGTTTTCTCGACTTCAGAAGCCTATTTAATTGAGAAAGGTAAGATCACCTCTCCGGTTAAAGGGGCAACCTTGATTGGTTCAGGGATTGAAGCCATGCAGCAAATCTCCATGGTTGGCAACGACCTTGCGCTTGATAAAGGCGTTGGCGTATGTGGTAAAGAGGGACAAAGTGTGCCAGTCGGTGTGGGTCAGCCTACGCTAAAACTCGACCGCTTAACGGTGGGTGGTACGGCTTAAGTTAAAAAAGGTAGCGTAATGCTACCTTTTACTTAAAAACAGCTCGTAACGCGTGGCCATTTCCTTGAAATATTCAGCGAGTAAAGATAAACAAATTTGGACTTTCAGCGGTAATTTATCTTTTTCGGTATATAGCGCATGGACGGGTCGCGGCTTCGAACTATAGTCGGGCAGTAGTATGCGAATATTCCCCTGCTTAACCTCATCCATTATCCACATCATCGGCATATAAGCGATACCTGCGCCAGATTTAAGCCAATGTACCAACGTTTGTGGGTCATTAGTGGCGAAGCGGCCTCGTAGAGATAGATGAATCAACTCACCATCTGGGGCGGTGAGTTCCATTTCGTTATAAGGCGACAAGGTATACTCAAGCCAGCATAGTGAGGCCAGTTCACTATGATGGGTGGGAAGAGATATTTGGCTGAGATACTCTTTACTCGCGCAAATCACCATGGGCATGGCGCCTATTTGGCGAGAGAAAAGCGTGGAATTCTCCAAGTGGCCAGTTCTGAGTACCAAATCTAATCCATGCGTAATCAAATCAGGGGTGGGATTATCAGTGATAAGGTCGATCTCTAATCCTGGGTAATCGGCCAATAGCTCCATTGCAATAGGAGCGAGAACGTTTTGCGCCATGGTTGTGCTACAGCCGATACGTAACGTTCCCACTGGTGAATTATTAAACTCAAATAATTGCTCGTGTACCCGAGTCGCTTCGTTGAGCATTCGCTGACAACCTAAATAATAAATCTTCCCCGCTTCAGTCATACCAATTCGTCGAGTACTACGATTGAGGAGCTTAATATTGAGCTCATCCTCTAAACGAGAGATAGTTTGTGAGATTGAAGAAACGCTAACCTGCATTTGTTGTGCAACCGCGGTGAATGAGCCTTGTTCGACGACCTTGGCAAACACAGCCATTCGTTTTAATCGTTCCATTATTAACTCTGAGTTAAAAGTGATTTAGTTCACAAAATATAGAAATTCAACGCTAAGACAAGTTACTATAGCGCTATAAATAGAAGTTTATTTCTCTATTCTCGCATTGTCGTCTCTATCTTTAGTGATTTTTTGGTTCAGTCCCTGAGGGACAATGGTACAGTTTCCGTACCCTCTTAACCAAGTAAGTCGCCATTATGGATCTTATAGTTTTCCAGTAACCCATGCCTAGTGGCTCGCTGGCTAATGTGTTAAAGGATTTTACATGAGTGTGCATCCAGTTTTGGTGATATTTGGGCTCTCATTTCCACCTATTTTTGTTGAGCTTATCTTATCTCTCATTGTGTTTTGGC
>Ga0157363_1004371_pt1 | contig 13028 bp, 6 predicted proteins | sample AttsexASBM1_FD_111477 | JGI IMG/M metagenome (GOLD analysis project Ga0157363, IMG submission 111477) | Fungus gardens microbial communities from leaf cutter ant in Ribeirão Preto, State of São Paulo, Brazil - Atta sexdens ASBM1 | ecosystem: Host-associated > Fungi > Mycelium > Unclassified ...
CACACGCACACACGCACACACGCACACACACACACGCACACACACACACACACACACACACACACACACACACACACACACACACAGTATGAGATCCTTTACATAAAAATTACGGTTAGGTTCCTTCCGCTTGACTTAGCATTTCAGAGTTTCATTAAACAATAAATGGCTTATCAAATTCACATGCTCGATAATGCTGAGGATACATCAAGAAATAATATTAACTTCGTCAAATACGTTCTTCCTTTTTTTTTTATTAATTCACTTCGATATTGTTGTAGCCGATTTATGTTACATACTCGCACGTAATTATCTTCCTAAATTCACAAACAAATGCATAGTCAAAACTATATTTCAAAAAATTGGTCTTCAGTAACTTCTCGCATGCTATTGTGAGAAATATTGGGACACATTCGTCTAGATTTTTCTATATAACTATAAGCGAAATAATTACATGCGAATACTGTCTAATTCTCTGTACATTCTATCTATAGTTATTTAAAGATTCGCTGAAAAACAATTCATTCGCATGTACCAAAGAGCCGAGATGCAACAAGCTTTCAGAAAACTCACTTCGCTTTTTTATCCTTTTTCGCAAATGTTATCCTCGATACATATAAAAATAATGCTCGTTCTTTGTTAAAAAAATTTGATCAAGCTACTACAATACTATCTGCAACAGTGAAAGTTATTTGTCGCAGAAAGATTAACATCTTTAACCATCACATTTAACTGTACATTCGACTGTACAGTGCATGTGTTACTAAACTGAAAGTCGAAAATATATATCGTCAATAAATTGGTTTGTTAACCGTGCAAACCAAACTTAATTAATTTCGCAATTAGAATGTGTAGTTACTTCTCTATCATTTTATCACACTGTTTGTTATTCGTTAAATAATATTGTATTGTATTTACACAGATATCCTGAATCATGATATTTATATATAGTTTTTTCTACGATCTAAAGAACACTGTTATTTCACGCTGAAAAACTTGGAGAAATGTACAATAGCGTATGTATCACGCTACAAAATGTAGAAGAGTAGAAAACTTTCGGTATACGCTGCCGTTACTTAAATATAAACATTTTCCTAGACATTACAACCGAGAATTCGTTTTCCAGGCGGCTGTCGACTTTGTACTTTCCATAGTATTTCTGAACTATCTTTCTTGCTACATTGCGTGTTTTTATGTTATTATTAATTTAATGTTATTAGGAATTGACGTATCTAATCTAGGTCGAATACAGAATGTTCGCCTCGCTAACAATAATGTTAATACGCTTTGAGTTATTGCTCGACGTAAGTAGCTTCATTCAGGCCACGGCACGCTCACGATAATCTCTTCTCAATGCAATTGCAGATCAATCGAGGATCACGATGGATTATTGTTCCACTGGATACCCGTGCGGTATCATAAATATCTTTCTATGTACATGCATAACATGTACTTAATTTATTATTTACAAATACACAGCTTCTTAAATTGTGATTTTCACCAATGCGAAAGTCTCTTTTTAAACGAGTTTCTTCTAGGTTCGTTTATTGCTCGCTGAAACTGCGCTTCTGCCACATTTGAGATTTGTCATTCTTTTTCTGAGCAATATTATTTACATCTGCAAATAAGATGATGCATGGTTATGAATTTACAAGTAGAAATTTTATGAGAAATCTTACATATGACATTACCTATCGCATCACGATTCATTTCCGTTGTCACACCACCACTTAACGATTTTGGTAACTTGATCTTATTGATCTGTTGCTGATTCTGCATCTCAGACACAGTCGTGAATATTATGTTAGTAAAGTTCTTCAATCCGTTATACGATTGTTCCAACTGCTTTAACTTGCTAATTAATTCTATGTCGGTTGTGCGTACCTCGTTCATCTATAACAATTAGAAATATTGATGATTAACAAAACGCCGATCAGTAGAATCTTGTATTAATGTGCACCTTTTTTGTTAATTGTTGAATCGATGCTAGAACGGAAGCCTGCTCAGACATTTTAACGCACTCCCCTTGCAAAGATATCATTGTTGTATTAATGGCCGCCGTTGCTTCTTGAAGTGAAACTAATTTTTTCTGTAATGATAAAAATGAGATGTAACAATTTGATATTCCAAATATATATTTATTATAAAATCTACATATCACATGATACTTACGCGATCTTTGCCTTGATCATCGGCGACCCATTGCAATTTGCTCGACAAGGTTTCATTAACATGCGTTAAATTATTCATTAAATGAGATATCGTGAGGTTTAGTTTGTCAGTCTTAATTTGCGTTTCATCAATGCTCAATATTTGAGGCTTTTGAGTAATGTTCGACAATTCTAACATAGTGTGCTACAAAAATATGGCGATGAACGTTGAACAAGTTAATTTTATTTCTACTATTTTCATTTTCGCTTCAATATTGATCGTATTTACCTTAATACTGCTAATGTTTTGTTGCATAGTAGTCTGTGCATCCTGTACCCTCATGTTCGTCTCTTTTAGGGTATTCACTGTGGCTCCGAGATCCCTTATTTGACTACCAAATGTTGCAACGCTAGTTGATAACTCATCCAAGCGTTTCGGCAAATTGGCCATCTCGGGCGCGGCTTGAAAGTACTCCTGTACTTTATGCAAGTCCTGCTGAATATGCGCCAACTGTAAAAATATCGATCCAGAAGGATGTGAGTCATCCGGGTCAATAATCGGTCGCAATTGAATTATGTTACTTGTGCGGTTTTACCTGTACCGTAAAATTATTTATCTGCTGTTTAAGATCGGACAGTCTGGAGAAAATTATTGTTTGGTTGTTCTGGAGGTCTCTCGACAACGAATGGCATTTCTGTAAAGCGTCCGGGACACCCTCGCTGCCCGCTATCACTGTAATGTAAAAGAGATTAAGCACAAAAGTGCAAAAAAGTATAGAATTGTGAGATATTATAACGATTCTAAGTTCTGAAAGGTTCTAATTAAAAATATTTACAGAAATCGGTTTTTCGTGCATTGAAAAAATGTACTAAATTTTGATAAATATTTATTGGAAGTACTAACTAAATATTTCTTAAATGTAAACATTTATTACTTTAATTATTATTTTTTTATTAAATAAATATTTATTGTAAGTAAATGTTTAATTACTATTTATGAAAAATATATATATTAGAAGCTTTTCCATCCATTTCTCACAATAGTATTTATGTTCCTGAACAATGTATACTGAAAACATCATTTAAACATCATACTTGTGCTTTCAAGAAGCAATCATGATTATATAAGATAGTTAAGCACGTTACTGCAAAAAGATATTTGCTATCGTAAATTTTTATATTTATATTTATACTTTAAGATTGAAACTGACGGAATAGCTCTACCTTAAGATTTAATAAATTTTTTGTCTCAATGTACATTAGATATTATATATAAAAACAATTATATTGCATATTCAAGTTAAGTATAGATATTTTCTTCTCTAATTATTAACTTGATTTAACCACTTAATGCTGAACTTTGCAGATGCTAGACCAATACCTTGGTCTAACTCGGTTCGCAGAGCGGTAAGCTGTTGACGAACGTCGATGAATAACCATATTAGACTGGCGGTCGCTAATACTGAGGCACATGCCAAAAAAGCGTTACAAGCCTTAAGGAATCCGGGACAAACATGTCCCCTTCTGCCTCTGCATTTGCGTCCGTTTCTAGTAGAGACATTCCAATATTCCGAACGATCGTCGCTACTGTCAGTCAACAATTCCTATAAAAATGTAAGAGAAACAAATATATTTTCTATAATCAAAATTAAAAAAATAATAACATAATCTTCATTTATATTATAGTCATCATTTCTTTTTATAAGTATTTCTTATCTTCCTTCTTCGCACTGAATTTTGTTTTAGATTTTTCAAACACATTAGCGGAATATTTTCCATCGACGAGTTTGTATTCATATTTTGACTCTTTTATCTTATTTTCAGGGAACAGTGTAAACATTGACACAAATGGTTTCGAGAAGATAATTTGTGTTTTCGCGTCTTTGGTGTAAAATCTATGCTGGTGCCAAATATATCTTTCATTATACATTACATATTTAGGATCTTACTTCATCTATCATTTATTTTTCATCGTTCACTTCGAGAACTACTTTGACTACCACTTTGTTTTTCGCAGAGAAAAAAATCGATATCGAAGAAGTGTTTAGAAAGTAAAGATATAAATTTTTTAATTTGTAGTTTTATTTTCTAAACACTCCTTCTTTACTTTCTAAATATACTATTTACAAATCTTTCACTGAGAATTATTGATACACATACATCTTTATTTTTCGATATAGTTACCGCCATTCAAACTTTTATTAAATCTGGAAATCTGCTTTTGTATTCCTATATTATAGAATTCTGCTAGCCCTTTGAATCAACGTAATCTCTTCTTTCATTTTATATCATTGTCAAATTTCTTTCTGGTTAGATGTTCCTTAAGAAATGGGCATTCAACGAAAATTCATAAATAAATCATCAGTCTTTTTATAATGATAATATATTTGTGACTCAATATGTTTATGACAAAATGTCATGAAATGATGTAAATTCTCAGAAGGTCTGACGTTCATTGATATTCATGATCTATATTTTGAACTTTTATCTGACTGGGAAAAAATTTGATGACGTTGAGATAAAAGAAGAGATCATGATGTGATTCAAAAGACTGGCGGCAGACCTTTGAGACGCGGGAATACAAAAATTGATATTTTCTTACAAAAACACTTAAATTATCAATAAGTATTTTGAATAAAAATATGTCGAAAAAGAAAAATGTATGTATATAAATAATCTCACCGAACAATTGGAAAAACAATTTTGCTGAAGTATCTAAAAATTTATATAGATATAACGGAATAAACCTGAGAATAATTTTATTGAATCATTAAAATAATTATGTAGAAAACTGAAGCATGATGAGTAATATTGCAAAAAGTTTTAATATTATATAACAATCAGTTTGAGCGTCCTACATAATTATCTTGATGGTCTAACAAAATTATTTTCAGATTTGTATCTAGTTAAAATTTTAGATACTTCAGTAAAACTGTTCTTACCGTGAAGATTTGTGAATAGATTTTTAAAATAAATTTAAAGTTTTTTGTATCTTTATTTTCCAAACATCCCTTGTAATTATTTTACTCACCTGCGAGCTGCGTTTCCCGGAATTCCGACGGGAGATAGCGTGCGCCGGTGCCAGAGCGTCAAGTTCCTTTCTCTTCTTCATCTTCTTCGTCGGCTGACGAAGCGGCACCGTCACCGCCACCGAGTCCATCTCAAGCAAAACCGCGCCGCCTATTTTTTAGGATATCCTTGACGAATTCCCAATTAATACACTTCACTTTCAATGTTTTTCGATAGACACTGCACGATCGCCGTGAGTTTGGAGAATCGTTTCGTTATCATTTCTTAATTATTAGCTAACAATATTGCTTGACCGCCGACACAAAATTTGCGCAACTTCTCGATACCTACATGAGCTCAAACGGTGCGAATTAATCGGCACAAAAACCTTCACTTCAGTCTACATCTTCGTCTGCGAAAATATCGAAAAATATTTAATTTAATAGCTCTCTCGCTATGCTTTCGGGGCTCGCAATCGTCCAGAGAGCTGATAAACTAATTAATTTGCAATTCTCATTCAAATATTAATTGTATCTCATATATCTATGCATATTCGTTAATTGATCACTGCTTCTAAAATTAATTATATTTCACGGATAAGTGACTGTATTACAAAATGTGTAATAATTGAACGATATCGCTACCAAAATTATTGCTGCAATTAGCGTCAAAGTAAAGTTTCACAATACTAATAGTAATTTAAAATTGATTAATACAAATATTAATTAAAAATAACTGATATAAAGTTCATTAACGCAAACAAACATGTCAATGTAAGTGCTAAGACTTCTCAAGCAATTCCTCTGATAAAGAAATTAATTTTGAATTAAATGCTCTGTTAAGTAAATTGTTAGATAAAAATAGGATTATAAACCACAACATTTAAATGTAATATTTTAATATAATATTAGGTAAAAAATATACATATAAGAATGAAAACTCTGGTAAAAAATTGTATAATAATATTATAATTTTAATAATATTATAATTATAATCAATGTTTCTCAACTCCAGCACTATTTTTTATCTCACTGATATTTTCAATTCAGAAACGATATTTTTATTAAATAATTTATTAAATAAAAAATGTCCAACATAAATCTATTATTACACTTCATTATATCACGTTCGCGATAGTTGTGTATCTGAAGAGCCAGATTTAAAACTCTCGATTAAAGTTTAATTAGCAGTTTATTATCGCAATGAAGCGATAATCGTAGCACATGATAAACAACGATACCTTACAAATAGTGCAACAAATCAACTGTACATCCAAACACGCTCTTTACAATTTCACGCTATCACAATTTCATAAATACAGGAGAGGAACTGAAATATAGGAAGTGAATATATAATCTCGACGAGAGATGAATTTTATAAGCAGAGAAAAAAATCCTACACGTGATTGCGTCATGGAAATCAGAAGATTAGGAAGATTTTAAGAAACTAAGTAGACGGACGAACTTTATGTACCGAACGTTACAACGACGCGTTCATCACTGAGGCAAGAAGCTCTTATCAGTCGGCCGGTACCTGATCACCTTTGCATTCACACACGTATGTACACATATATACCGATCGAAAAGCTGGATTTGAATTGAACATGCGTGACACGCAACGATGTACAATGACTATTACATCTTAAATGAAAGAACGACTGCATCAAAATTGCTCAACGGCGAGAAAAAGGCAAAGAGCTGGCTTTGATAAGAGCAATCGTTGTCATAACGTTAATCTTTCCAAGGCTCTCTTTATATTTGTATGGAGGTACAATTATTTGATAAACGCGATAACGAACGCAAGAAGTGCTTTAAATGTTTGATCATCGCTCATAAAAATCTGATGTACATAGATATTTTTCAAACGAAATTTAATTATTAATCCTAGTTACGGTAATTTGATGATCCAATTTGATAATAGAAAAATTAACCTCGCTTCGCGAGCAAAGAGTTGGAATCGTTTATATCGTTTTCTGTTTTAAATATAGTCCAGAATGGATCGAAGAAAAACGGAATATATAAATATCGAAATAATAATAAATAATTAATAATTAATTTTAGATAATGAAATCGATTAGATAAGAGAGAGGAATAAATCCGCGATTAACTATATTGATTAAAATCGTTATTTTTTGACAATTTCGAAAATTGAAATTCTTTCGAAGCTTCTTTCAAAGAATTTAAATCTTCGAAATTAATTTCTAACTTCCGAATTTTAAGATGCCTTTAAGCTTCAAAAAATTTAATTATAGAGAAAAAATTAAAATATATTTGTAGTATATTTTTTATGAAAATATATGCGTTATTGTTAGCTATATTAAATAATTATATAATTTTAATTCTTCGTTTTTATGCTGAAATTTCGAAGTTCAATGTTCGAATGTCGAAACCTTCAAAGTAAAATATCAACCTTACTATTGATAGCCTTCTTACAAAATATACAAGTACGAATGTCAACTGTATTAAACTTTTTGTCTTTTTGTTTCGTAATTGATTATTTAAATCAGCGTGACGATAATATTATCATTTAACCTATTGACACCTCAATTGATATTACTATAATTATGTAGTTATTGAATGATGGAATTATTATGGCTAAAACGAAGCAGTGAAAATTAATTTGTTCAAAAATTCTTATATTTAGGGTCTCTTGAATGTCCGTTCTTATTTTAACGCGATTTAAAATCCAATTTAAAGGGTTTCGGGTGCGAATTAATTAATTCTATATGATGTGGGTCGATCGCGCGCGTCTGGATGGAAATACGTTGCGACACAATTACTTGCTCGCGGCCCTGAACTCGATAAGATACCGATTGTGTGAGGAAAAAAGGCCATTTTATTGTTCATATTTAAATATTACTAGTTTCAAAGTAGCTATGTATATTATGTATTATTCACCTACTATTAGACTATCAATAAAGTAAATTTTTCAGACTAAAAAAATATCATCAGCTCTTCATTGAATTAAGGATCCAAGAAGGAAAATAAAAAAAGAGCAATGTCGAGAGAGAAACCGTTGCAAAGCAGAATTGAAAAATCTTGGAATTTAGTTGTATGAACGTATAAAATTTTAATGCACTGAAACTCCAAGCCTCCGGAATTTTGGCGAATTTACGAATACGGAAAAACAAAATCTACCGAATATGCATACCCGCGAGTCGACGACAAATGCAATTTTGCATGCATACTATTAACAATAAATAAGACGATTTGATTACTGTAATAATCGATTTCGCTTAATCGCCACGGCTGAAATCCTCTTTTCATTGATACCTAATTAAATCGCATGATTGCATTACGTTATCGTGGACGCATTTTTTGCAGAGTCATGTATCTTCAAATCTTCGTTTTGTGCACAATGTTGCGTGTCGCTTGAATTATATGTTTCACGACGAAGTTGCGATAACAATGAGGTTGAAAGAAAGGAAGCAACTGCGTATCGGCAATGCTAACGACAAACGTTAGATACCTTGCTAATTAAGCGGATGTTGCTTAGCCGTCTGTCCTCGCCGATATACGCAGAACTTTCGTGCGTATATAGCTGTATGACTAATTCTGTCGATTAATTAACATTTAATACCATATGAAGCATCAGGCCTTTCATCGTCGGTTTCTCTCACATACATTCTGCAGACTACTCGCATTTTAAAAGTCTATGGAATGAACGGTTTTGTTAAAGTAAAAATTTAATTAGATACAGATCTAAAATAATTTTATTATTTTAGACCATCAAAATAATTATGTAGGACACACAAACTGATTGCTGGAATGTCAAATTTTTGCAACATTGTCCGTTATGAGCGTCTTCTATATAATTATTTTAATATTCCAACAAAATTATTTTCAGACATGTATTTAGCTAAATTTTTAGATACTTTATTAGAATTATTCTTTCCGTACATAGTCGGCTATCTTATCAAAATACATTCGGTATTCAAAAGTATATATTAATCATTCTGATAAATATATCCAATTCAATAAATAATAAATACGAATCGATTATTGAATTGATAAACGAAAACGAAGCAGCTGATACAATACATCATTACACGCGCAATCTGCATATATCTGAAGTAAATGTATTTAAAATAAATTACATACACTTAAATACATAAAAAAAATTCTAAATTTTAATGAATCATTTATTTGAAATATTTATTTGGAAATACCAACTAAATATTTATTAAATATTATACAGATATATTTATTTGATACAACTATAAATTCAACTTAATAATCATTTTTTTTATTGAATAAATATTTATTTATTATAAATAAAGTTAGCACAATTCAAATAAATATTTATTAAAATTCAGTACGTTAGTTTCTCAATGTATAGAATTATTGCCAACATTTAAGTTTGAGATTGTAGTTGGCGCTTCTTCTTAGTTACTTAACAATATCCTATGTTTGTTAAATTCTGAAGAGAAAATGCGATATCACGGAAGTATCGACGATATGTCGACTCAACGTCGGAGTTTCCGCACGCGCGTGTCTGCTTAAATATTCATTGCATTTGCGTCAGTAAGGGAAATAGAGTCGCGATCGCGCGACAATACGCATGCAAGCTTGTGTCAATAGCACGCCTCTTTTTCCGCCTTAATTAGGAAAAGCATCTCTTCTCACATGAATAAATAAAAATCAGTCAAGAAAAAAAAGAAAAAAAAACGGCGAGGCAATTCTCTCATGGTCAGCGTCAATGTTACGTGATGATCCTACGACAAATAAATTAATAACGAAAGTCGGAAACAACTTCTTGTATGCTCTCATAGAGGCTAATCTTTTAAATGTAAATCTATGTAAATGTCAGGGACGACTTTACGCTCCTCGTATATGTTCTTCGTGGCATGCAAATCAATTTTATCTCGCTCGCTTTTGGCGATCTAATTTATCACTTCCAATTTATTTGCATTTGTGCTTTCTGCTTTTAATTTCCTCTTCTTTTTTCATTACTTAAGAAATTAATCTTCTATGTTAATCTCAATCAAATATTAAAAATATTTTTCCGATCGTTTTTCTGTTCCAATTTCCATATCTATTTGTATATGCATTCTCTTGTGTTTTTATCTACGAGATATTCAATCCATTATTAACGTGAGATATACAATATTAATAGTTACATTTAATAATTTCATATTTAATAAAAAATATTAAGGATTAATATCTTTTTTAAATTCAGATTAATATTTTTCCCCAAATATAATATTATTAAATATGAGGATTAATATCTTACATTAATAATGGATTAAATATTTTATAGATAAAAAGTTAAAAATCAGAGAAATATTAATTGTAATATATCTTTTATATTGTAATATATTGTAATATATCTTTTATTAATCCCCCATTAATATATCCCTTATTAATTTCATTCATATTGAATATCTTCAATCGCCGCATATCCGATTTCCGAAACCTATAATATCTTCCTAGCATATTTATATTTCATCGCATTCGAGTTCCATATTTAATAATCGAAGAATGCAAAGTATTCGAACAAGAAGAAGACGAAGCAGAGGAATAAGACGAGAAACAGGAAGAATGAATTGGATAACAAGTTCTCACACAGAATACACAGAACTTGACCTACGAGGGGGATGAATTATAGAAGCGATTCCTAATCGATTACCGCGCGGCGGACGGAAACGGGCGGACGGCACAAGCGGCGACGGCGACGTCTCGTTTTTCTCAGGCAAGAATTCTCAAGGAACGTTCTGCGAATTGTGAAGAAACACAACGGAGTCCTGGACAACACACAAAACCGTCGACAAAATACCGGTAATCGCGGAACGACGCGCGGCGTCGCGACGCGGCACTCTTTCGCCAGCTGCGTCGTCCGATATCGACTCGTTGAGGGTTGGTGGGCGACTGAAGCCCCACTGGAGGGATTTCCCTGATAACAACCATACTGCATATAGGGAATTTTGAACAGTGAAACGAAGCGAGGTTGGGTGCTAATTTGATAAGACCATGAATTGGATTTGATTATTTTTATCACGACTGTTTGAAATACATGTTCTAGAATTTCATTCGGAATAGTTAAAAAAAACATGAATAGTGATTGTGAATTTACATTAAAAAAATAATATTTAATTGTACTGAGAACAAATATTGTTCATTTGATTAAATTAATTTAGTCGTCATTATTTCGTTAGAAAATGTATGTATTTAAATCAAATATAATATGTTTGATTTAAATACATACATCTTCATCGAAAGAAAGACAAAATTAAATTACTTTAGTTAAATGAACAAATTTCTTCTCAGTGTGAAAAAGCACTAATGAATTCTATATTAAGGAAATATATGCAGAAAATAGCAAATTACAGACTATTTGAAACTTGAAAATACATAAAATACAATAAAAAGTATTTAATGTTAACATTAAATTAGTGTATACAATAAATATGCAATTTGTTTCTTCATTAATCAGATTTATATTAGATATTTAGAAAATACAGAAATATATAGCACATAAATTCATAATGATTTACTTGAGATAATTTTAATAAATATCAAGATATTCTTAATTTATGTAATAAAATTATTAAAATACTTATCAACTGTTAAAACATACACAAATTATGACGTTTGTATTATATTAAATTTTATTTTAATTATTCAATTATTAGAAACAGTGCTTAAAGTTTACAATCTTTCGTTCACAAAGAAAGAGAGATTATAATAAATAATGAAACGTTACATACATATATTAGCAGATACAAATAGATTTAATTAGAACCTTTCCTATTTTAATTCTGACAGCCAAATGCTATTTATCAAAAGATAAAGAAATTATACTTTTCAAGTAAACGAAAATGATATTTACCTGATTTTATAGACATATCCATTTTCTTAATCTCGCCATACAGTATAGTCGCTAGCCAGGATAAAGCGATCAGCCAGAACGTGATCAATACAGCTGCTAACCACAAGGATATAATCCTCATATCCGACTTGTTACAGCCACAAGAATTACTATGTCGGTTTTTAGACAAGATCCGTGATTTATGCCGTCTGCAATTAAAAGATGCCATCACAATGCTATTATCCTAGTCCATATCAGATTAGAGATTAAGATCCGAATTTACCTATTCGGAACAGAAAACCAATATCAAGTTTAATGAACTTTGCACTAATTAGTCAAATTCCAATCTCAACTTCAATCGCAAACTCTAGTATGATATATAAAATGTCATGTAGCAATATTCCTATTAAGCTCACTTTAGATGTATAATTTGATTACATAAAATTATATAAATGGAATTCTGTTTCAAATTCTGTCATGAATTACATTGTAGATCGTGTAAAGTAGACTTTATAACATAAATATAAGTAATGTATTACCGCTTGACTTTCTTCTTTTTCTGAGGGGCAAGAATCAGGTCAGTGCTGTCGGAATCGCTTTCCGACAGCATATCGAGCAAGCTGATGGATTCTTTCGAATTCGGCTTCTCCATCTTCGTCGGGAGTGTACACCGCATGTCACGAGTCTCCGAGAGATGATCGTGGCCGAACGAAACGTAACGTCATAACCTCTGTAAGATTCTTATTATCGAAACAGTCTCTTCTTTTTACAGTAATGTATTTTCAATTAAGCTACTTCGGTTGATATTCTTCCGCACTAATTCCTCAAGTATTTTGCGAAAAGGACAAAGCAAGACGCAGCAAGATACAACTCACGCACTCAAATTCATCACAACATAACCTATGAAGCATATCTGTTCTTTCTACGTGCACCTTCTACACTTTCCTTCGAATTTTTTCTTTTATTTTCTTTCCCTTTTTTTTTTGATTTTAAATAGTCAATTTAGACAATTCGTATGGAACCTATTTACCTTCTTTTCGAATCTTTCCTATACCATGTAAA
>Ga0157363_1004374_pt1 | contig 13022 bp, 9 predicted proteins | sample AttsexASBM1_FD_111477 | JGI IMG/M metagenome (GOLD analysis project Ga0157363, IMG submission 111477) | Fungus gardens microbial communities from leaf cutter ant in Ribeirão Preto, State of São Paulo, Brazil - Atta sexdens ASBM1 | ecosystem: Host-associated > Fungi > Mycelium > Unclassified ...
GGTCGTTATGCGCTCCGAGCGTGACGGAGATGATAAAAATGACCAAAACCACGAGAAAAATCAGCAAATATTTCACAATGCGTCCTGTCGAGAGGTTATCCGTTAGAAGTATGCCAAAAAAGTGCCGCCGATGCTGCTTATCAGCGCATCACTCAGCGTATTTTCTGTAAGGGCAATCAATCATATGGGGGCACAGGCCAGAATTACAATGCATCATCACGCTGCGCAATCTCTTGTTGCTCATCGCGTGGCACCGTAAGCGGGCCACAAAAGCGTTGAGCCAGCCAGGTTGCGCAGGTCACCAATACCCATGATATTAATGTGGCCGCCACCAGATCGCGCGGCCAATGCATCCCCAGGAGCAGTCGACTCCCCATCACCATGGTAGCCCAGGCAAACAGGACCAATACGGTGATAATACGACGGCGCGGCCACAGCAGACCGATCACCAACAGTGCCCAACTGGCGGCAAATAATGTGTGTCCAGAGGGAAATGCAAACCCCGTTTCAAAAGCCCAATGTCGTTTCAGCCAAGTTGGTAGCTGCGTGTCGTTAGCCAGCAAGGTTGAGACCATTTCGCTACGGCCTTGACGATTGAGTTGATAAAACTGTGTTTCACTGATGCCGTGACCCTTCTCCAGCCACACCACATACGGGCGCGGTTCCTGCACCTGTTCTTTAATGAATGATTTGGTGTATTGCCCGGCAAGAATGGCACCGTTCATAAAAATAATCAGCAGTAAGGCGGGTTTGAAGCGAAACCGCAGGCACCATAGAACCCACGCGCTGAGAAGAATACTGGTCAGTATGCCCCATGGGCTGGTCACGGTTTCGGTCATCCAAAAAAGGACACGTAAAAACACGCCGCTCTGATCGGGTTGCCATTGCCAGCCGGATATCCAGACACCCACTGGCATAATGAGTAGCAGCAGCATTCCTAGGGTCGTGCGTTGAGCGATTTTGACCATCCTGTTCCTTTTAGATCCGCCTTAAAAAGGCTTGGTTTGCATAACTTTAGCTGAAAAAAGAATAACCTACTCATTGCAGCTTAGATAATTGTGCTTTATCACTACAATCACTCTGACTGATTAGCGGCCCGGGTTCAGGTTGTGGCACAATATTGTCAGTTTTTCGGGCCAATCGGGCCCGTGCGTTATCATGATGATAACGCATCCTCTGAAGGTTCTGGAGAGTCACATGCAGCTTAAACGGGTAGCAGAAGCTAAACTGCCCACGCCATGGGGAGATTTCCTGATGGTTGGTTTTGAAGAACTGGCAACCGGCCAGGATCATGTTGCGCTGGTATACGGTGATGTTAACGATCACAATCCCGTGCTGGCGCGCGTTCACTCCGAATGCCTCACTGGCGACGCGCTATTCAGCCTGCGCTGCGATTGCGGTTTCCAGTTGGAAGCCGCGTTGACGGCTATTGCTGAGGAAGGGCGCGGTGTGTTGCTTTATCACCGTCAGGAAGGTCGTAATATTGGTTTGCTGAACAAAATCCGTGCCTACGCCCTGCAGGATAAAGGGTATGACACCGTGGAAGCCAACCATCAGTTGGGCTTTGCCGCGGATGAACGTGACTTCACACTGTGTGCAGACATGTTCAAATTACTGGGCGTGAATGAAGTCCGCTTGCTCACGAACAACCCGCGCAAAGTTGAGATTCTGTCTGAAGCCGGGATTAATATCGTTGAACGCGTTCCGCTCGTGGTTGGCCGCAATCCAAAAAATGCGCATTATCTCGATACCAAAGCGGAAAAAATGGGTCACCTGCTGCCTAAAGCGTAAAGCAGAAAGTAAAAGCCGGGAAATGCCCCGGCTTTCTTTTAATTCAGCATGTTACGAATTACATAATGTAAGATGCCATCATTCTGGTAGTAGGTCAGTTCGTTGCCGGTATCGATACGACAGCGAGTCTCAAGCCGTTCTTTGCTGCCGTCGGGGCGTGTCAGCGTGACGTTGACCGTGCAACCGGGTTTCAACAATGAAAGATCAGCCACGTCGATAAACTCTTCACCAGTCAACCGCAGCGTTTTACGCGTTACGCCAGTAGGAAATTCCAGTGGCAGGATCCCCATACCAATGAGATTGGAACGGTGAATTCGCTCAAAGGATTCGGAAATCACCACCCTGACGCCCTGTAAGCGCGGCCCTTTCGCTGCCCAGTCACGGCTTGAGCCTGAGCCATACTCTTTCCCCGCGATCACCGCCAGCGGCACACCCTCTTCCTGATATTTCATCGCCGCATCGTAGATGGCCAACTGCTCATTGCTTGGGAAGTGCTTGGTATAGCCCCCTTCAACGCCTGGCACCATTTCGTTGCGGATACGAATGTTCGCGAAGGTTCCTCGCATCATCACTTCGTGGTTGCCACGACGTGAGCCATAGGAGTTGAAATCAGTGCGTTCCACACCATGCGCCAACAAATAACGTCCAGCAGGGCTTTCCGCTTTAATGCTACCCGCTGGGGAGATATGGTCGGTGGTGACAGAATCACCCAGCATCGCCAGGATACGTGCACCCTTGATATCCTGTACCGGTTCAGGTGTTTTGCCCATGTCGTCAAAGAACGGGGAAAGACGGATATAGGTCGAGCCTTCATCCCAATCATAGGTTGCGGCTTCGCTCACTTTTATCTGCTGCCACTCCGGTGTGCCATCAAACACTTCAGCATACTCTTTGTGGAACATGTCGCTGGTAACCTTCTGCACCGCAGCCGCGATCTCTTCAGGCGATGGCCAGATGTCTTTCAGGTAAACATCCTTGCCTTGCTTATCCTGGCCGATCGGATCGCTTTGCAGGTTCAACTTCATATTGCCGGCCAGCGCATACGCCACCACCAGAGGCGGTGATGCCAACCAGTTAGTTTTAATCAGCGGGTGAATACGTCCCTCAAAGTTTCGGTTGCCAGATAACACGGCTCCCACCGTCAAATCGCCCTCTTTTATCGCACTTTCGATTTCATCCGGCAACGGACCCGAGTTACCGATACAGGTGGTACAGCCATAGCCCACCAGATTGAAACCCAGCTCATCGAGATAGGGTGTCAGTTGTGCAACGGCAAGATAATCAGACACCACCTTAGAACCCGGCGCCAATGAGGCTTTCACCCAAGGTTTGCGCATTAAGCCGCGCTCTACCGCGTTTTTAGCTAACAAACCGGCGGCCATCAGTACACTGGGATTAGACGTATTGGTGCAGGATGTGATGGCCGAGATAACAACGGCACCATCATCCAACTGATAAGTGTCGCCCGTTTCGCTATCGCGATAGCTCACTGTGCGGTGATTTTTCTGCGCATGATTCACTTCAAGTTCATTACTGGCGTCAAAAGCGGCAGGGACATCCCCCAGAGAAACACGATCCTGCGGACGTTTCGGGCCGGCAAGGCTCGATTCGACATCGGCCATGTCTAATGCCAGGGAACTAGTAAATATCGGTTCATCGCCGGGATTGCGCCACATGCCTTGCTGTTTCGCATAGGCTTCCACTAATTCGACCTGCTCTGTATCACGTCCGGTCAGCGTCATGTAACTTAACGTCACTTCATCGATAGGGAAGAAACCGCAGGTTGCACCATATTCTGGTGCCATGTTGGCGATAGTCGCGCGGTCAGCCAAGGGTAAATCGGCGAGTCCATCACCGTAGAATTCGACGAACTTACCCACAACCCCGTGTTTACGCAGCATTTGCGTCACGGTTAGCACTAAGTCGGTGGCGGTGATACCAGGGCGGAGTTTGCCGGTCAATTTGAAACCGACCACATCAGGAATCAACATTGAAACAGGTTGCCCCAGCATTGCGGCTTCTGCTTCAATCCCCCCTACTCCCCAACCCAGTACGCCCAAGGCATTGATCATGGTGGTATGCGAATCGGTACCCACCAGCGTATCGGGGTAAGCCACTTCTTTGCCATCCAGCGTCTCATGCCAGACTGACTTACCCAGATATTCCAGATTGACCTGATGACAGATCCCCGTACCAGGCGGTACTACGCGGAACCGGTTAAATGCTTTCTGTCCCCAGCGCAGGAAGACATAACGTTCGTGGTTGCGTTCCATCTCTAAACGCACGTTCTCTTCGAACGCGTCATCATCACCAAAATGGTCAACGGTAACGGAGTGGTCAATAACCAGATCAACCGGTGATAACGGGTTCACTTTGGCTACATCCCCCCCCAAGCGTTTAACCGCTTCGCGCATGGCGGCCAGATCCACAACGGCGGGCACGCCAGTAAAATCTTGCATCAGAACGCGTGCGGGACGGTAAGCGATTTCCCGGTCAGCATGGGCATCTTTCTGCCAGGCAACCAGCGCTTGAATATCTTCGGCGGTAACGGAATCACCATCCTGCCAGCGCAATAGATTTTCCAGCAGGACCTTCATTGATTTGGGTAAGCGGTCAATATTGCCCAGTTGCTGGGCGGCTTTAGGCAGGCTGTAGTAATGATATTTTTTTGCCCGAACGTCCAGCGTATCCTGACTCTGCTCGCGTAACGTTAACGACATAGCTCCTCCTTTTATGGGCCTCTCATTAAACCTCAATAACCACAAGGTTTAGCTTAAAGATAGACCACATTGCCGTTAACGACTTGATAACAACACGAAATGACACATATACGCACAAAGAAAAATGCCCTGACGTTTGTCAGGGCATTAATAAGGTCTGGCACAATTTGAGTTATTGGATTACATCATTGCCCACACGGCAGTTGCCCAAAATGCAAATGAAAAGGCATAAATGCTAAACCATGAAATAGTTGTCGTGTTCATTAAGTCACTCCCTCCCGGATTCCGGGCAAAAAAAGACCACCGTCTTCAGCTTTGTACTGATGACACCGTTTTTTTAATGCTGAGTGTTAAAGGACGGGCTTTTAAAATGCCCACCGGATAATCCGGTAAAATGAGGGACGAATAACGATATTAAAGCAGAACGCAGACTGCGTTATTTAGACTTCGGATCCATGAAAGATTCGATAAAGTTGCGCTGGTTTTCACTCAGTTCCCAAGACGATGGAATCGCCACAGGTTGTTCAGCGCTCTTCACTTCTTTTGCTTTGCACGCTGGCGTGTTCGGCTGACGCGCAGAAACAGTAGACTTACGACTGAGTGTATTTGCCCACATGGCTTAACCCCACATACGCCAAATCATTAAAGCCACCACTACCCAGAACAGTGCTGAAGCAGCGAAGACAGTCAACCAAGCCTTGCGACGCACGTTACCTGAGCGCTCAACCTTGGTACTTTTTGTACGGAAATCTTGTTGCACAGTTAGTCTTGTATTCATAGTTTTTGATAATCACTCTCAATAAAACGATTGTTGACAACGATTAAGATTTAGGACGAATCCTAAACTTGTTAAGGCCGAAAATCCAGTTATTTTTATTGAGCACAACGATTAACGCTATTTATCAAAACCCAAAAAACTGATGAGATAAATTTAATAACCAATTAAACTATTAATTAAATAGTTACATTGTAAATTTGGGTTAAAACAAAATTAGGGCCAATCTAAATTTGAGTTTAATTCTCAAAGCCAGCTAAAAAGCCCTTCCTCATCAACTCTTAACTGGAGTATGGGAATAATCCTGGCGGTCCGCAAAGCGGCAACATAAAAAATGTGTACTGATTCGCATTTAAGAACTAACAATGGAAAAACATGTGACCCATGTTTCATTTACAAAAAAATAATGAAATTTTTTAAGATACTCGTGGCGCTAAGTGGGAGGGGATCTGCAAGGTGCCCACTGGACACCTTGGCAAAATAATGACTTAGTGAATTATTTGAAGGGCAGTTTGATATCGCGGAACATCGCTTCGATGTCTTCATTCGAACGTAATGCTACTGCGGTATCCACCACATCACGCGTCAGGTGCGGTGCAAAACGTTGAATAAAATCATACATATAGCTTCTCAGGAAGGTGCTGCGTCTAAATCCAATTTTGGTCGTACTATTGGTAAAGATCTCTGATGCTTCAATGCGTACTAAGTCAGGGTCTGAAACCGGGTCCACGGCCATGCTGGCAATCACACCTACCCCAAGCCCTAAGCGAACATAGGTCTTAATGACGTCAGCATCCGTTGCAGTGAAGACGATGCGAGGTGTTAATCCTGCCCGATTAAACGCGGTATCCAGTTCAGAGCGGCCTGTAAAGCCAAAGGTGTAGGTGACAAGTGGGAAGTCAGCTAACTCTTCAATCGTCACATTCGATTTACCCGCTAAAGGATGGTCTGGCGTCACGACAATGGCACGGTTCCAGTGATAGCAAGGCAGCATGATGAGATCGTCATAGAGATGCAGTGCCTCGGTGGCAATGGCAAAGTCGGCATTCCCTTTCGAAACCGCTTCAGCGATTTGTGTCGGTGATCCTTGATGCATATGCAGAGAAACGCGAGGGTAGCGCTCGATGAAGCCTTTAATCACCCCAGGTAGCGCATAGCGCGCCTGCGTGTGTGTCGTCGCGACATACAGTGACCCTTTATCAGGCCAGGTGTGCTCACCCGCCACCGCTTTAATGGCGTCCACTTTGGACAACACTTCACGGGCAATACGAATAATCTCTTCACCAGCGGGCGTCACTTGCGTGAGATGTTTGCCGCTACGGGCAAAGATCTGCACGCCGAGCTCATCCTCCAGCATGCGAACCTGCTTACTGATACCTGGCTGTGAGGTATAGAGGCCTTCGGCAGTCGAAGAGACATTTAAATTGTGATTGACCACTTCGACGATGTAACGCAACTGCTGCAATTTCATAGTTATATCTTCCCGGTAGCGACAGAGGAACATTCCCAGTAGACGTGTTTCCGTCTTGATTAAGATTTGGATAGGGAAAGTGTGTCAGCGAAACGAAAAATCTATAACTACTATATCAGTTAAAGGAAGAATGTAGAACGATTAGCTATAAGGATAAGGAAAAGGCCAGCAGGTGCTGGCCTTGAGGGGAATTATTTTTTCGCTTCCTGCCACTTACCATCAATGTAGAACATCGACCAGCCTGTCGCCTTACCCTCTTTTTCAGAGGAGACATACTGCTGCTTGGTTTTACGGCTAAAGCGTATCAGGGTTTTGTTCCCTTCTGGATCGGCAGCCGGGGCTTCAGCAAGATACTTCAGCTTTTCCGGTAGACGATCGGCGAAACGTTGCAACTCTTCCACCAATGGCGCACGGGTTTCACGCGATTTCGGGAAGGTATTTGCCGCCAGGAACACGCCCGCAGCCCCATCACGCAGCACGAAGTAAGCATCGGATTTCTCACATGCCAGTTCTGGCAGTGGAACCGGATCTTCTTTCGGCGGTGCAACATCACCGTTGCGTAGAATTTTACGGGTGTTTTTACAATCATCGTTGGTACAAGCCATGTACTTACCGAAACGTCCCATTTTCAGGTGCATTTCAGAACCGCACTTCTCACACTCTACGATAGGTCCATCATAACCCTTGATACGGAATTCACCCTGCTCGATTTCGTAGCCGTCGCATTCTGGGTTATTACCACAAACGTGCAACTTACGTTGATTATCAATCAGGTAGCTATCCATCGCAGTGCCACATTTCTGGCAGCGGCGGCGCGCACGCAAGGCGTTAGTCTCCGCATCATCGCCTTCCAGAATGTTCAGCACTTCATTTTCTGGAATCAAATTGATGGTTTGCTTACAACGCTCTTTAGGTGGCAAGGCATAACCAGAGCAACCAAGGAATACGCCGGTACTCGCGGTACGAATCCCCATTTGGCGGCTACAGGTTGGGCAATCGATGGTGGTCAGCACCATCTGGTTCGGCTGCATGCCCCCCTCTTCCGGCTCTTTCTCAGCCTGACCTAACTGCTGGCTGAAATCACTGAAGAAAGAGTCCAGTACTGCTTTCCACTGCGCCTCATTGTTCGCGACCTGGTCAAGGCGATCTTCCATACGCGCGGTGAAGTCATAGTTCATCAGCTCGCGGAAGTTCTGCTCCAGACGATCGGTAACAATCTCACCCATTTTCTCAGCGTAGAAACGGCGGTTTTCCACTCGCACGTAGCCACGATCCTGGATGGTGGAGATAATCGATGCGTAGGTCGAAGGACGGCCAATGCCACGTTTTTCCAGCTCGCGGACTAAAGACGCTTCACTAAAGCGCGCAGGCGGTTTAGTAAAGTGCTGGCTCGGCATCAACTCTTTGAGATCCAAGTTGTCGCCCACATTCACCGGCGGCAATGTTAAATCATCATCATTTTTACGCAGCGCCGGCATCACTTTGGTCCAGCCGTCAAAACGCAGCGTGCGCCCTTTCGCTTTCAATTTGAAGTCTGCCGCGCCAACTGTCAGCGTGGTGGAATCATACTGTGCAGGCACCATCTGGCAGGCAACGAACTGGCGCCAGATAAGCTGATACAGCTTCTGCGCATCCGCTTCCATGTCCTTCAGCTGTTCAGCAGCAATGTTGACATCAGAAGGACGAATCGCTTCGTGCGCTTCCTGCGAATTCTCTTTGCTGGCGTAGGTGGTCGGCGATTCCGGCAGGTATTTCTTGCCGAAATTCTTCTCAACGTAACCTCGTGCCATCGCGACTGCATCCTGACTCAGGTTCGTGGAGTCGGTACGCATGTAGGTGATATGACCCGCTTCATAAAGACGCTGTGCCATCATCATGGTTTTTTTCACGCCAAAGCCCAGGCGCGTGCTCGCAGCCTGTTGCAGCGTGGAGGTAATAAAAGGTGCAGAAGGTTTGCTGCTGGTCGGTTTGTCTTCACGATCCAGCACGTCGAAACGAGCTTTCTGCAAAACAGCGACGGCGGCGTGCGTTTGTTCACGGTTTACCGGACGAAATGCTTTGTCGCCTTGATGCGTCACCTGCATCGCCAGATCATCACCTTTTGGTGTGGTGAAGTCAGCATTGATTTCCCAATACTCTTCCGGCACAAAGGCTTTGATTTCGTGCTCACGCTCAACCACCAGACGCACAGCCACAGACTGAACACGGCCAGCAGACAGGCCACGGGCAATCTTCTTCCACAGCAGCGGGGAGACCATGTAGCCTACGACACGGTCCATAAACCGGCGCGCCTGTTGCGCATTAACGCGCTCAATATTCAGTTCGCCCGGCTTTTCAAACGCCTGACGAATCGCATTTTTGGTGATTTCGTTAAACACCACGCGGCTGAAACGCTTGTCATCGCCACCGATCACTTCCCGCAGGTGCCAAGCAATGGCTTCCCCTTCGCGGTCAAGGTCGGTTGCGAGATAGATGTGGTCTGCATCTGCAGCCAGGTTTTTCAGCTCAGCAACAACTTTCTCTTTGCCAGGCAGAATTTGATAGTCCGCTTCCCAACCATGCCAAGGATCGACACCCATACGGCTGACCAGTGCGGCCTTCTCATCTTTCTTGACCTTTTTGCCTGTTTTCGCTTTTTCCCCGTCGGCACTTTTACGGGCAGTTGAACCGCTGGTCGGCAAATCACGGATATGACCCACGCTGGATTTCACCACGTAGTCATTACCGAGGTATTTATTGATTGTTTTCGCCTTTGCCGGGGACTCAACGATTACGAGTGCTTTACCCATATGTACCTTTACCTAATTGAAACGTCCTGATAAACGGGAGAGGATTGGATGCCCCAAAACCCAACGGGTTCAATATTGCTGCCAGCTTTTCACTTTTCAAGGCAGCGGGGATAATCTCAGGTCAGATTGCATCGACTTATGCAACTTTATGATTAGGAGCGAGTTTTCCATCTGACACCATCACACATCCGGGTGTGATCTCCCTGAAAGCTGAATCGCCCACACTCTACCTGATAAAATCCGTTACGCAACTTAATTAGCATTCAGGTTAATTTTGCGCCAGTTTTGCTGGCCGATGGAGATTTGCTGAACGCGTTAACTGGCAAGTAATATAGAAGGAGAATAATCGCTGTCAAAAAAGAGGTGAAAAATGTCAGCAGAAACGGAATCCATTTCACGCCAGGCGTTACTGGAAATAGCTAATCAGATGATCAAACAGCACGATGATTATTTGGCTGGCATGGAAGCGCACGACGTGATTCAGCAAGGTGGCATGCTGGTGTTTCGCGGCCCTTATTTTCTCGATGAAGACGGATTACCGACCGCGAAAACAACGGCGGTGTTTAACGTCTTTAAACACCTCGCGGTTGAGCTTTCCGCGCACTATCATCTGGCATAAAAAAAGCCCGGCATCAGCCGGGCTCGCTTACAACAGCGGCTTGTCACCGCGCTGCCATATTTTCAGAATTAACCGCTCTGCCGCCAGGCTGGCGCTGTTGGTAAAGCGATCCATCATTTTCTTCTTACGTGCATAATGCACACCGAGAACGGTGAAGCGTTCCATCTGTTTGATAATCAAAGCATCACTGGTGCCGATCTCATCAATCAGACCTAAGTCCAGCGCCTGACGACCATACCAATGTTCGCCCGTTGCGACCTTATCCAGTTCGAGCGTCGGGCGCATCTGCTGGACAAAATCTTTGAACAGCTGATGCGTTTCGTTGAGATCTTCCTGGAATTTCTCGCGCCCTTCGTCGGTGTTCTCACCAAACAGTGTCAACGTACGTTTGTATTGACCGGCCGTGTGCAGTTCCACATCAATATCATTACGCTTAAGCAGGCGGTTAAAGTTCGGAATCTGCGCAACGACGCCAATCGAACCAATAATAGAGAAAGGCGCAGCGACAATACGATCGGCCACACAGGCCATCATGTAACCGCCACTTGCAGCGACTTTATCAACCACTGCCGTCAGTTGCAGGCCAGCATCACGCAAACGTTGCAATTGCGAGGCCGCCAGGCCATAACCATGGACCACGCCACCCGGGCTTTCCAGTCGCAGTAGCACTTCATCACCCGGAACAGCGACCGCCAGTACGGCTGAGATCTCTTCACGCAACGAACTGACTTCACCCGCATCCATACTGCCTTTGAACTCTAAGACATAAAGCGTTGGCTTAGCTGCTTCACTCACACCCGCTTTGGCGTTGCGCTTCTCTGTTTTTGCCTTCTGCTTCTCTTCTTTTTTATGCTGCTTGAGCCAGACTTTTTGTGCCTGCGGCTTCATCTTTGCCAGCTGCAAATCTTCCTTCATCTCGCGATATTCTTCATCGAGATGGGTTAAGCGCAGCTGACCGCCGCTGTGACGTTTACGCATTGCGGCATTGAGCACAATCAGAACAATAGCTGCAACCGCCACGACGACTGTGACGGCCTTAGCCAGAAATAATCCATAACTGGAGAGTAAATCCATTCTGCCGCCTTATTAAACAGTGAATTAGAATCAAACGCTGAGTTTACCCGCTTTATGCGCATTCGTCGCCTGAAATGCCCGCAGGCGGCACAGATTGCGAGGTTCAGCGATTGCACCTTGGGACGAATTGAGGCATAAAGCCAAAAACCCTTTTGACCTGCCATAGGACATCGCTGTGCATTATCAACCGAAAAGCGATCTACTGGAAAATCGCATTATTCTCGTCACCGGCGCTTCAGACGGCATTGGCCGTGAAGCTGCCCTGACCTACGCGCGCTATGGTGCTCGCGTTATCTTGATTGGCCGCAACGCCGAAACGCTGCAACAAACCGAGCAGGCGATTAATCAGCTCAATAAGCAACCAGCCTCTTATTTGCTGCTTGATTTATTACAGGCCACGCCAGAAAGCTGCGAGCAGTTAGCTGAGCAAGTTGCAGCCCTGGTGCCACGTCTTGATGGTGTGCTCCACAATGCCGGTATCCTTGGCGAAATCGTGCCGCTAGCCGAGCTTGATCCCAGCGTCTGGCGCGAGGTAATGCAAATCAACCTCGATGCGACCTTTTATTTGACGCAAGCCCTGCTGCCACTGCTGTTGAAGTCCGATGCAGGTTCACTGGTGTTTACCACATCGAGCGTAGGACGCACAGGACGTGCAGGCTGGGGGGCTTATGCGGTGTCGAAATTCGCGACAGAAGGCATGATGCAAGTGCTGGCCGATGAATATAAAAATCGCCCTCTAAGAGTCAACTGCATCAATCCTGGCGGCACACGCACCAAAATGCGCGCCAGTGCTTTCCCTGATGAAAATGCCAATTTACTGAAGACCCCGGCCGATTTGATGCCGCTCTACCTCTATTTAATGGGCGACGATAGCCGACGCAAAACCGGCATCAGTTTTGATGCGCAACCAGGGCGTAAACCGGGACCTGCCAGCGCATGAGTGACCGCCATCAGCAACGCCAGCAGCGTTTGAAAGAACAGGTGGATGCGCGCATTGCCGCCGCAACGGAATCGCGCGGGATCTTGATGGTATTCACGGGCAATGGAAAAGGCAAAACCACGGCTGCTTTTGGCACGGCTTTGCGCGCCTGTGGGCATGGTAAAGGTGTTGCGGCGGTGCAGTTCATTAAAGGGGAATGGCCTAACGGTGAACGCAATCTGCTTGAACAGCATGGCGTCGAGTTTCAGGTCATGGCTACGGGTTTTACCTGGGACACGCAGAACCGAGAAACCGACACCCTCGCCTGCCAAAAGGTATGGCAAGAAGCCCGGCGTATGCTGGCTGATACGCAATTAGACTTGGTGATTCTCGACGAAATCACCTACATGGTCAGCATGGATTATCTGGATCTGGATGAGTTGGTGAATGCGCTGACGCAACGTCCCGCTCATCAAAGTGTGATCATTACAGGCCGGGGTTGCCATCGCATCTTGCTGGATATGGCGGATACCGTCACGGAAATGCGTCCTGTGAAGCATGCCTTTGACGCGGGAATTCAGGCACAGCAGGGAATAGATTGGTAAAACAGTGACGCCGCAAACTGCGGCGTCAAAACAGCATCAGGCACCACGTTTTTTACTGGTACCCGCGCGGCTGCTACTTGCTCCACCACGGCGCGGGCTACCACTCACATTACTGTGGCGTTTCACCGCACGACGAATCTGGTTAGCCTTAGTACGACGACGGTCTTTCTCTACCGCGACTTTGGTCACCGTTTCTTCTGGCATATCCACTAGCGTACGCAGATAGTTCACTGCGGGTAATTCCATTTCCATCCAGCCA
>Ga0157363_1004376_pt1 | contig 13018 bp, 15 predicted proteins | sample AttsexASBM1_FD_111477 | JGI IMG/M metagenome (GOLD analysis project Ga0157363, IMG submission 111477) | Fungus gardens microbial communities from leaf cutter ant in Ribeirão Preto, State of São Paulo, Brazil - Atta sexdens ASBM1 | ecosystem: Host-associated > Fungi > Mycelium > Unclassified ...
GTTCCAACTGATAAATCATGTAGGGAATGGTTTCGACGTTTCAAGGATGGAGATTTCAGCGTTGAAGACAAGCCTCGCTCTGGACAGCCAAAAAAATTCGAAGATAAAGAATTAGAGGCATTATTCGAAGAAGATTAGAGTCAAACGCAAGAGGAGCTTGCAGAATCATTGGGGATAATTCAACAAGCCGTTTCTGTACGATTGAGAGCCATAGGAATGATTCAAAAACAAGGAAATTAGGTACCTTATGAACTGAAACCAAGAGATGAAAGGCGATTTTTCACTTGCGAACAGCTGATTCAAAGACAACAGAGAAAAGGTTTTTTGCATTAGATTGTGACTGGAGATTGAGAAGTGGATATTCTACGACAACTCTAAGAAGAAAAAATACTATGCTAAGCCCGGTCAATCGTTGCCATCGACCTCAACATAAACACCACCGAACACGGTTCGAAGATCATGCTCTATATCTGGTGGAAAAGGATCTTGTTTACTATGAGCTACTGAAATCTGACGATTCCATTATGAGCGATCGGTATCGACTACAATTGATTCATTTGAGCCGTGCATTGCGAGAAAAACGGCCAGAATACGAGCAAAGACATGATAAAATTATTCTTCTTCATGACAACGCTCGGCCTCATGTCGCTAAAGTCGTAAAAAAATATTTGGAAACGCTCAAATGAGATGTTTTACCGCATCCGCCGTATTCTCCAGACATTACTCCTTCTGATTACTGGTTGTTTCGAAGGATGCAGCAAGTCACCGGTTTACTTCTTTCGCAGAAATCAAAAATTGGCTCCAAAATTGGATTGCCTCCAAAGACGAGCATTTTTTCGAGATGGAATTCGAAAATTGTCTGAGAGATGGGAAAAAGTAGTAGGCAGCGATGGACAATACTTTAATTGATCTGTTCATTCATTTTGTTTCGAAATAAATTTTTGAACGAATCGAACTAATTTGTACTCCCAATATATTTATTGTCATATATTCGTAATATATGTATATTTTATGTTTTATAAGGAATTGTAAATTTAGAATTTTTTACAGATAACACATGCTATATGTTCAATGACATCAAAGTAGCAAGTTTAGGACGTGTGGGTGATACAGTAAATGCACTGGTAGTATATGCAGCGAAGGAGGATATAACATCATACATGATTGGTCCTGAGGATTTTGAATTAATGACTCATATCTTCGAAGTGATGCCAGCATTGGTAAATGATGTGTTATTACAAAGTATTTATTATCACACAATAATGTATAATTATTCTTATTTTATTGTAGTTGAAAGAGTATTGTGAAAAAATGGAGTATTATATTCCAAGAACGCAAGAATTATGTTTGGCATTGTATGATGGGATTTGGTATCGAGCAGTCTGTCTCAATCCTAAGGAATCGCATAGGGCAGCTCAAATTTTTTTTATTGATTATGGGAATGTAGAGTTAGTAGAGCATAAGGATATAAGATTAATGCCCAAAGACTACATTTTACCTCAAGCATTTGCGAATATGTGTAATCTTGTCAGTGAGTATCAAAGTTGTTAATAAAAGTGGAATTATGTTATTCGATTTCTTGAATGACAAGCATGCATGTAGACATGCCTACCTTGATATATGCTATAATTCATTCATGTATTAAGTGCTGCATACTGATATACATTGCATATTAATAATATCTTTTAATAATATTTTTGCGTAAATTTTTATAATTCCTAATTAATAAAGAACTTTTATAAGCTTTCGAGCTTCGCGTCAATTACTTTATAGCTTATTTCTTTGTATGCACAATCAAAAGAAATAATTGCTGAAGAAATTTCATAGTTATTTGTCAAACGTCAGACTATATACATTAAAGTAAGCATAACAACATGCATGTATGCACACATGCATGCATGCTTATCATTTAAGAAATTGAACATCATTCCATCTTGAAGATAATTCTTCTATTCAAACTTATCTATTGTTTGTGTTACAGATTTAGCACCAGTCGATCGTAATGGACAATATTCGAAAGCGGTACAGAAGAAATTAAAGGAATTAATAATGGAAAATTCATTCATCAAAATTAAAATTGTCGAGTACTCTGAAGATGGTTGTTATAAAATCGAAGTACCAGAAGTTCGTGCTATGTTAATTAAACACGGTCTCGTGTAAAAATTTTAATTTACGTATCTGATAAATTATGTGATCTTGTATAGAATTAAGATAATTTTTGATCTTAAGGATTTGACTGCATTGCCATTTATGTATTTTATACAGTCGGTATAATTACGTATTTGATTATTATTTTTAACTTACATAATTTTTTATTTGATGTTTCAGTCTACTGTTATCATATTTTGTTTTTCGAGGACCAGTTTTATTTCCATGTTTATATTTGCGAAGACGCTTTTTTGCTATGAATATTTAAGTTTAAAATTATCTTTTATGAGAAGAGACTGTATTTTTCGTAATAAAAAAATAATCGAAGATATCAGTCTCTCGTAGTATTATTTTTTCCTATATATTTATTAACAATTTTTAAATTATTTTTTCTTGAGTACTTATGTATTTTATATAAAAAATTATATCTCATTATTACATATCATAATATTATAAATATCATAATATCATAATATTATAATATCATAATATATATTATATATATTATTTTTTATGTATATACAAATAATGTATCATTGGGCGAGTTCTAGCCGACAAAGTGGCTAGATGTGCTTGCCGAACAAATATAAATGATTAAGTTCAAGACATCAAAGCGGCTAGGCATGCTTATCAAGTGATTAGTTGGATCTATAAGTAACAATTAATTATGTTCATTTACTTGACGAACAGACTAGCCACTTTATCAACTTGAACGCGCTCATTGATCTTTACCTCTGGATCCACCAAGTAACCAATCATTTTTAATTGCTCGATGGAGATAGATCTGTTACCTAGTACCCTAATATCTACTTACCTAATTGTTTCGTATAAATAAAAAAAATTTTTTTAAATATTGGATTATTCATAAGATCAAAGTATCGAGCTGATCACGAGTGAAACGATAGAATATGTAAATTGCTGCGTATTCACAGTCATGGTGTCTTCTTCCATGGTTTCACCATACACAGCGTGACAATGGATTGCAATAGACGGAATCTTAACCTTTTTCTTTTTTTTTACAATAACCTAACCTTACCTCTCTCTAAATATCGGCTGACCGACCACTGATTGCTTTAACTCAAATGACATATCTCGTGCGAGAGAGTCCTGCTGTTCATCAAGTAAAAGGCTTCCAATTAAAAAGCAAGATAAACAATGAACGTGCAAACGAGACATCCTTACGAAGGTTTGCTACACAAATATACGAATGCCATGAAGGGCTGGCAATACCGTTGGTTTATTTTGAGTCCAGAGACCGGCGAGTTGCATTACTTTCTCAGCGAGTCTGAGAAGAATCAAAGGCCACGGTGTTCGATTTATCTAGCAGGAGCTGTAATAGCCCCCAGTGATGAAGATTCTAACACATTCACCGTCAATTCCGCTACTGGTATATATCTGATTAAATCAAATCATTACTGATTGTTTTTCTTATAATAAATATGGATATTTGATTTAATCTGACTATTAAGTTTTCAATATCTTTTCAGGTGACATGATCAAACTACGAGCCACAGATGCACGAGCACGCCAGGAATGGGTAGACAAATTACGAGCAGTCACAGAAATGTATACTAGGGCGATAGCCAGCAGCCATCCTCCATTGCCACCACGAGAACATTCTGGAAATTCGAATAGGAATCCTGTCGTTAAGCTGGAAGTATTGGATGCCTTTGCCAATTGCCAAGAACAATTGAGAAAGGTGGAGAAGCACAATCTTGCCCTAGCACAATCTATTGAAAACTCGGATTTACATCTGGACTCGGATCTCTTAGTTCTCAAAGCTATGGCGCATACCACTTTGCATACACTGAGCCAATGTCTTAACATATTATATCAGTAGGAAGTTAATCATCTATTTTTATGCTTGTCAATATTCAATAAGATTTTTATACCTGCGAATATGTAAGATTATCTTCTCCGTCATGCAACATCTATATTATTTTATTTTAAGCAATTATGTACTTATCTATAATTAGAGCTGGTTTTAGATGTAAACAATTAAAAATGAGATTGATATCTCTTGCTATTATATCTATTTTTTAATAATTGATTATTATAAATAATTGATTTTAAATAATTAGTTAATTTTTATAAAACAAGGTTGTTTTTTATGTATTGTAAATGGAATGTTAATGATTAGTAGGCCTTTATACTATTTTCATTCGATCATAAAAGAATTTTTTTAATTTGTCCCATTGAAAATAAAAATCAAAGATACATCGTCTCATTGGATTTTAATAGTAGATTCTTTGAATGTTAAGTTGATCATATTACATTATGTAATACGGGAATTTTTTCACTTATATTGAATATTTTTTATGTTAAAATTTTTCTATTTGATCTTCCTACAATCACGTCATGATTTATATATAAATACATTTTTCTTTACAACGCATATAAAATTAATTTCCATTTTGTTTGCTATTTTAATCTAGGCCTGTTAATGACCATCTCGGTATATGTTCTTCCAATGTAACAATACCATATAATCGAGAGATTATACACAAGATACATATTACGTATTAATTGTATTAAAATATTATATACAAAGCATTATGTTTTTTTATGTCACAGTTAAAGTGTTAATTTTAAGTAAATGTATATCTTAACTACAATAGATTACAGTAAGAAGTGTATACATTTAGGGCCGATTGTTCCACCTTTTGATAAATTTTATCTGTGAGATAAATCTGTTAATCCACATGTGATTGGGTAATCTTGCTACTTACCCAACAGATAAAATATATACACACACACACACGCGCGCGCGCGTATGTGTGTATGTGTGTATATTATTAAGCAGAATAATACATTCCCTTATACTTTTATTTATTTCAAATGAACACTGATACAAAATATGTTATTTGTTTCTGCATTATAACAATGTAAACGTTGCGTTAACGTTTACATTAATACGTTTATATTGATACAATCACGAATTAGTATGGTATCGTTTAATTTTTGCCATTGTAAAGTATTAAGAATCTTAATTAATTAAAGTATTATTTCATTTTCATATTATAAAGACTGTTAAGTATGTATATATTATATAAATTAGAATATAATGTATAGCTGTATGAAATGCAATTTTCATTGAAAATATTATTTCCGAAACATTGATGTATATTAGAATAAAAAAGGAAAACGATGTGTCTCATTGTAATATGACGTAAGATTCAATGTCAAGAATGTGTAAATGGGTGAAGGTAAACAAGTAAGCGACTTTTCTCTTTCGCTAAGAGATCAGACGCGACTCAGTGCTTCCACTGCTCTTGCTCAAGGTACTTTGAAGATCAAAATGAATTAACACGTATTGATAAAGTCTATGAATAAATTGCGAATGTTTATTCGAATTTATTCGTATGTTATACTCTGTTGTTAAGAAAAATTCATGTGGTTGAAAGTGAAGTTGAAGAATGTTATGTAAAATAACTTTTACTCTTCATATATATATATATATATATACAATATTAATAAAATTAATAATAATAATAAAGTGCGAAAAAACATGTCGCATTTTTCGTATCCTGAAGTTTTGACGGAAGCGGCAGGCGTGAAAATCGTGATGTCTCTGCCCAAAGAAGATTTACTTCCGCCAGGAAAAATAATTCTTAAAATGCGGAAAGAGAATGTGGAATCATATATACATGGTAAATCTTATGGATTTCATTTGACCAAATCAAAATGGGACCCGTATCCGTGGGTCGGCTATGTCGAGAATAATAGTCCTGCCGACTTAGCAGGATTAAGGTGAGTTTTATCTGATTTTAAAAACTACTGAGTATATTATAGATATAAAAGTTTAAAATGTGTATATTTTTTTAAGATATATATTGATATAACACATAATTTAATATATTAAATCAAGTATAAGTATATTTTTGCGTAAATTAATTTCATATAAATTGTTTTCTTATTATGCTCCATCAGAGCGGGTGATTGTTTATTGAGTATTGATGACACCGATTTATTGGGGCTAAAGATCAAGGACGTTGCTACTTTAATTCATAATGAGGAAAATATGCGAGATTTAAATTTTTTTATTTGGAGGTACACGCATCAAAAAGAGGAACAGAATGATAGTGGGCTAGCTCTGAAGGGTCCACTTCCGAATGTAGCCAGAAATCTTGCAAATGCATTATCAGGAACGGTGCGCAGGCACATTCTATAATTAAAATATGGAGTCACTGTTTTATTTTTTTCTTATTTTTATAGATCATTTATTAAATAAGCGAGTATCATTTTAATAATCTTTTTTTTTATATTATTCATTGAATTCTTATTATTAGTCTTCTATCATTAACTGGTCAATCTATTATTAAATCCAAGAAATTAATATTATAAAATTAAACTAAGCTACATACAATTTTTTCTCTTCATACCAGTATAACATAATTAAATTTTTTTAAATATTAATTAAAAATAAAACTTCTTTTTATCGAATGAAGCATTAAAGATGTGTTTGTCATAAAGTTTTCCTTTTTAGGTTCGTGCCTTGGAATGCCCGATTTGCTTAGAAAGCGCTGCGCCTCCAGTCTCACAATGTGTTCATGGTCATATTCTGTGCGTCGTCTGCAGGCCGAAAACGACGCGTTGTCCAGTCTGCAGAGTCCGGCTTGGTCAAGGCCGATGTCTTCTTGCAGATAAATTGCATAAAGCACTTCGCGATGCCTTTAACATGGATAATGACGAGAAAATAGATAAAACATCTGTTATAACCGATCGCTATAACTTACGTGATCAATTGTTTGGTAAAACTAGCAAGAAGCAAAAGACAATTATAAACCAGTCAAAGAACAATTGTACTGCTTTAAAACCGAGACAATTCTTATTAGCCAGATTGTTGCTCGGAGGCAGAGAGAAAGCTGCCTCCGTGGATAATCTAATTCGAGTATCTGATATGTCGGAAGAAACCGTGGCGATTCCTAATGGAGATGTTAACAGTTTACGTGTGCGATTGAATGATCGCACTAAATCAGCTAGTACTGGTGAATTGTCGAAGGACAGCGAAGTTCGCATTAATGACTCTTCGCAAATTGTTGAATCATCTGTGGCGAAAACTGCTAGTCACCAATCGTTAAGTTTACCTGAGACGCCAATTTGGGGTGGCTCCACGGATTCTGTGTCTTGTATACAGCTGACATGTCCGCTTTTGCAATCTTGTACAGAAGTAGTGATGTCCGACTCTCTACTCGAACACATCAAGACTCACAAGGTGCCGCAAATTCATTTCTATTCTGGCAGCGCAAGAATTCCTCTTCCGCTTCCTTTCGGACGCGACGCTCTTTACATATTCCATCATGGAAGCAACATGTTTTTCTTTCAGGTATAATATCTTTATCTTTATGAAACAATTCAAAGTTCGTATCATTTCGTTATTTCAATTATATTGTACGTATCTAATTATATTGATATGGAGAAAGTATTTATTACTTCTAATGATATTCTTTCATTTGGATTAAATATTTATCTGAATGTATATAAAATTTTTTATCCAATCAATTACAATTTGATGTCAATCTTAATTAAAAATATTCGTATATATTGGTATCAAAATTGTATATATACAACGGAAATAGAGAAAATTTTATATACTCTTTTAGGATACATATATATTAAAATTTAGATTAGTCATTTTTTATAATTCAGAATAAATCATCTTGTATCAATACAATTTGTATGCATGTGTATAAAAATAGAATAGAAAGTATTTCGAATGTATGAGATAAAACAATATGATATCTGTATGTGAATAAAGATTCGATTACTTTATCTAGCATTATTAAACTTTGATAATAAAGTTTTGCAAAGAATTCATATTATATAATCTATATTTTTATCTTAGAGAATGTTTTATATTACATAATTCATAAACAAAAATACGCGGAATAACTTTTGTAAAAAATATAAAAATCATATTATTCTTACATAGTATGAAGATGAAATAGCATGGATGGCACAGCCTGCTAAGATGACGTATTCGAACACATGGGAATGGATATTACACGCTTGGGGTGACAATGGTACAGAAGTACAATTACGAAGGCACGTAGCGAGTCTCGAGAATTCCGCGACATTATCTTCGCAACATATTGCCCCATTGCCAAATACATTATTGTTGAAAATCATTGAAATACAAATAGAATATAAAGCAAATGATAGATTATATATGTGAAGAGACCGATATATTTGTTATTCTCAACAAATTTATTATTATACCCTTAATTAGTGCAAAATACATATTAAAAGGACATACAAAAAAATATGAAAATATAAAAATTATATAAAAAAGTAACAAAAGCATTTATTTTTCATTGACAATTAACATATAATAATACATAATGTTAATTATTTCGAATGTAAAGTACGAGGATTGTTTGAAAAGTTTTGAGTCTCAACATGAAAATGATATTACTCATCAAAACCCATTCTGGTATTACAATCGTACATTTTGCAAGATATCTTTGCAAGATACTGTGAAAATTGTAGTAGTAATTTTGGACGCTCAGTTGTTGTTTGAGTCATTTGTGCCAATCGATGTCAGTGTTTTCATTTGATAAAAAAATCTGTGTCTTCCTAAGACACCTTTGAGCCTAGGAAACAGGAAAAAATGTTGGAGATTAGATCTGGTGAATAGGATAATTAATTCGCAATTCGTAAATTTTTGTTATGGCGATCGTCGATATTCGATTTTTTTCCATTTTTACAAAAACACTGACATCGACTGGAATAAATGACTGTCAAACAACTGAGCGTCCAAAATGGCTACAATTTTCAAGTATCTTGCAAAACATGTACGATTGTACCAGAATGGGTTTTAATAAGTAATGTCATTTTCATGTTGAGGCTCAAAACTTTTCAAACGATCCTCGTATAAGTACTTATTTAAAATCTTAATTAATGAGGATATACTAATTATTGTAACACCACGCAGAGTATTTCAAAATTTACGAATCACAATTAAAAATTAAGTTCTAGTAAAACTAAGTAATACAAGGCCGTGTTCCAATATGCACTGCCAGAAAATCTATAATTCACGTTACTGTATATTGTAGATTTTCAGTATATATTGGCAGTGTATATTGAAATATGCCTTTAGTAAAAATTAAAAAATAATAAAATTATTATTTAAAATAAAATACTTAGTCTATAGATATTGCAAAGATATTTACTACGTACAAAGGAACATACACATAACTTATTCAGTACAATAACACAATAAAACTTGATTTCTATCAAGGATTTGTTTTATTTCTATCAATATAGATTAACTTCAATCTCTGTTCAAAACTTATTCTTTTTCTAGTTCTAAAAATTAGAAAAAGATGAAAATAAATTAAACTGAGATTAAAGTTAACTTACATTGGTGGAAACGGATTAATATGCATAAGTATTTATAAGTATTTATAAAATATATATACTTATAAAAATATTTCTTTCCATTTTGTTTTGTTTTACATTACACATTGACATTACAATATGCAAAGCTTAAAATTGGAAAAGAAGAAAGATACTTGTGTATGTTTCCTTGTTAGTTGCTCAAAGACTTTAATTCACATATTTTTGAATATTTTGTATAATGAAGGATATCCATAGGAGATTTAACTTAATTTCATGCTTAACAAATACATTTTTTAACTTCATTTTATAACTCGTAAAAAGCGTAGTCATTAATTAAAATGCTATTTTAATACATGTTCAGCATTTAACATATAAACATAATATGTAAACATTAATTACGAACATCGAATAATAGTAAAATCACATAACATGCACATGCATACTTATAAGATAAAAAATTAATTAGCAAAAACAAAACATGTTTAATAAAAAAAATCTTATCTATTGAAACTTAATCTATTTCTTTTCATTAAATGAAAACTATCGTGCAAAAACGGGATTTGAAACTTGGAATTATTAATGGTTTAAAGGCACTTTGAGTGATATTTCATCCATATACGGCTTAAAACATTCATGCTGACCAGTTCTCGCTGCTTGACCGGCCATAATATCATATGCATGTTTATAAACTGATAAATAATTTTCTTTGCCGACGATATTTAATTCGACTTTATAAACGTGCGTGTCATAAGACGGTAGCTTTTTTCCCGATGTTAAAACAAACTCTCGTTTGACAGATATTGATCGTTCCAGATCTGCCTCGCTTTTTTGTTTGTCGCGTTTGGGACAACTACATATTTTAATTCCCAACGTTTGACGAGCTAAAACTTGCTTTCTTTTATCTTCTAAAGTGAATTCTAACTCAGTATCCCTACGATTCATACCAGATGTACAACTATTTTTGCAAAAAAATTTGAAACACATTGGAAAATATTGCGAGCCAGGTTCGGGTGTACAAAGTGGTGTTAAGATAGAAAGATGTTCATTTTCTTCTTCATAGATACTCGCGCCGTGATTAACACAATGAACTACATGTTTAATTCTTTCCGGATCCATTGATTGATTAATATAATTGGTTGATGCTATATGATTAGGGCATCGTCTTACTGGATCGTTTTTATATTGCTCTAATACAAAAACTAATTTTGTACGCAAAAATAAACCGGATGCAGCTGGTTCCCATGTAAATCGTAAAGGCAGTGTCTTTTCCATTTTTAGAAACACTCTTTTCGATTTTTGAGAGTACTACATGAAAAAAATAAACAGATAAATAAATATATTAAATTATTATAATTATATAAAAAAATAATACTAAGAATCATACATACTATATGCAACATTATAAAAGTTTGGTTCATAAAATAGTTTAGTTTATATCAATGTTAACAGAAAATCATCACACTTGATACGTAAGATACATTTAGCACCAATTTATCTACTACACAAAATCTTACACCTGCGGTATACAATATTTGGTTAAACACATTAAACACAAGCTTAATATAAACAGATTAATCTAATAACTTGTACGAAAGTTTAATCAGCAATCTAATAAGCAAAATTCATAAGGTGACTATTCTTTGTAGCCAAATTAATACAAGTGTATTTAAAATGAATTAAACATGAATGCTTTCCATTTTGTGACACAAATTGATACAAACATTATTGGATATTTCCAATAACTCAAATAATAATATCAAGAATGATTTATATCGATTTGCGTCATCAAATGGAAAGTATCCATATATTTAAAGACAGAAAGTGCAGTTCAGTACAGCGACAAAGAATAGCCTTACTTTTAACAGTACAGTATACAATTAATAATTAGATACCAAAGCAAGTATTTCCAAGCAAAATCTCTTACTTTTTCATTTTTATTATTTTACTTTATCTTCTTATAATTTAATGAATAAGATGATACAAGAAATTATTTGCAAGTTACATGAAATATCCCATACAAAATATTTTATAAATTCTGGATTTAAAGTAAGTTTTAAATTATATATAAAATTTGCTTACCGACCAATCCTGTCCACCATTCTCTGCCAAGGTATACTGGAAATTTAATTGAGGGCCTAAATAATTGGCGTACCCATGTAAATAATAAATATCATCATCTTCTTCTGTTTGACTTTTTAATCTCTTTCCCGGAGGGATATACACGGACTGGGTAAGTATATCATATTTGTCTTCTATATCAAATGCGTTCATATCTTCCGGTAGCGGCAATGTACCGCCGCTTTGAAAAAAAAACAAAAAAAAAACAAAATAAACACAAAATTTAGATTTACATGGTTTACATGAACACAAAATTTAGGTTTACATGGTTCTCAGTCCTGGTGGAAAAATTTCATTAAAATTATTCCATGTTTTGGAATGCTTTTCAGCAAAAAATTTCAGCATTTCAGAAAAATTTCAGCGAAACTGAAAAGTTCATTTTCAACAAAATTTCAGAGAAATTTCAGCAAAAATTCAGAAAAATTTTCAGCGATTTTTCAGTATATTAGCAGAAAAATTCACTTTCAGAAATTTTAGCAAATTTTCAGAAATTTCACTGAAATGTTCCGAAAACGAATGGAATAATTTCAGCAAAATTTTTTCACCAGGAAGATCTACAATAAGTTTTTAAGTCTTAGGTTATAAGAAATGGACGAATTATAGTCAATTATTCTTTAATTAATTCGTCCATTCCTTATAGCTTAAGGCAAAAACCTATCATAGATCCGCTCTCTACAATAAGTCATTTCCTAAAGATCTACAATAGGTTTTTAAGTCTTAAATCATAAGAAATGGACGAATCATAGTCAATTATTCTCGCATTCGATTGTAACTGGTCAATTTCTTACGGCTTTCCAGACTTACGGTCATCTATTATAAGCTATGAGTAAATCAAAAGTTATAAGCTAAAAATTGATGGCTGTGATTGGTTCATTTCTAGTTTCTAATTTCTGATTTGTGACTATTAGATTATAGAATGGCCATTACATGTACAAAAATTTTAGTCATAATCGTAAGATCGTAAGCAAATCAATCACAATCGAGCGTTTTAAAACGTGAGATCACAATTTTAATTGTGATTGATCGATTTGCTCGAGACCTTACGAATTACGATTACGACTAAAAATTTTGACTTTGAGCCTAAGTACAAAGATAATCATAACTAAGTCATGGAACGTAAGTCATAGCTATAGATTGGCCAAAACATTGTGCGTTGACCTACGACTACGACTTACGTTTCACGATTTAGTTATGACCATCTTTGTGTTGAAGCTCTTTATCAGTCAGTTCCAGCCGACTTTTTGATTTCCCGATAGTCTGCTATAATTTCGACGCTTTATATAGATTTTGTTCAGAGTTCCAGCTTTTGACTTTAGGAGATACTTTATTCTTACAGTGCCAGTGCTCAGATTAAAAAATTATTTTGAAATATATACTTGAAATATACACTTGAAGGCTGAAACTTTGAACA
>Ga0157363_1004377_pt1 | contig 13017 bp, 3 predicted proteins | sample AttsexASBM1_FD_111477 | JGI IMG/M metagenome (GOLD analysis project Ga0157363, IMG submission 111477) | Fungus gardens microbial communities from leaf cutter ant in Ribeirão Preto, State of São Paulo, Brazil - Atta sexdens ASBM1 | ecosystem: Host-associated > Fungi > Mycelium > Unclassified ...
ATAGGTTAGTCGGCACGAACTTTCTGGACAACCCAATATTTTAACTAAATGTTCAGGTAATATATAAATTAAATATAATTTTATTTTTATAAATATTGAAATAAATGTTATCAAATGTATTACTAATACTTACCGATAATACTTGCTAAATATTTACAGAGGTAAAATTATGTTTAATTATATTACCTGAACATTTGATTGAAATCTTTTTATTCAACATTTAATGGCTATAACCAAACATTTTTTCAGTGTAGTTAGTTGAAAAAATTAAATTTCAATGAATTTTTTTCAAGCTTTCAAGGCGTAGGCTGTTCAAGGTGTAGGCTGCTGCATTGAATTCTTTAATTCAGTCTTTGAATATTTAGAAATCATCCGAAAGAAAGAGAGATAGGTTCTCAAAGTTTTTATGATTTGTTCTCCAGTCTGCATTCTCGAGTAAGCAAAAAGGAAGGTGTCGCGACGCCCACAAGCGACGCGCCGTGACGCAAGAGTCCCGGATTCACGCCCTCGCGGTCTCTATATTTAGGCTGCCCGGGCCCCGGTCCGTTTTTAGTTGGTAACAGGTGGAAGCGTTGAAAGAAACTGCACTCGAGGCAGCATAGTCGACGAGTCTCCGTCTGACTTTGACCGATTTTCGCGAACCCCCATTGGAGACTTATGGTACCAGTGTGTCCCAACGATAATGACCTCGTAAAACCCAGCTATGGCAACTCCAACCTTGCAAATTTAGACCTCGGATGAATATAATACAAATTTTCGCTTTTATGTTCGTCATTATGTTTATGCCTTGTAAGTTAAGGGTGTATGAAGATTACACTTTATAAATATCTATCTAGAAAACTTAATTTTTTTACATCATTAATCTTAAAATATCTTTCTATAATAGATATTAAAAATTCATAATATACTGGTTAGATATAAAAACAAAATTTTCAAAATTGCGTGTTCGAAATCTTAATTCTTTGATTCGTAGCTACTTCCACTCTAGATTGTCCAAGAATATCTTGACCTTAAAATCGTATCCGCATGAAAATGGGTCGAGTCACAAGTGCTTGACACGCTAAACCAATTTGCGCACATTTCTACGTCCAAGCTAAAAATTAAAAGATATTTATCAAACATTTCTAAAAATTAGATATTGCAGTAGCAAATAATATAAATATAAATTGAGTCAGCAGACGAGAATGTCGCGAGAAATTGCATTTTTATTACGCTTAGTCGAGTAATGCAGGAAACGCCGGAAGAAAAACGTAGTCGAAAGATATAAGTCGCGTGGTAAAGGCAAACGAGGTAGAGAAGGTAGATTAAATCCCCATCTGGACCAGCGTGGTAATCTAGATGGCTTCTAAAAATATATATGGCGTGGTCAAATCATCTGGGACGTAGATCCAAAAACTGCAATACGTCTCACTATTTTCTTTACCGATTTGAGAACTAAATTAATTATCATTGAAACATTTCAATGATATTAATGCATGTTGTTGTTTGGTTAATGTTTGTTAGTTATTGTTTTTTTTTATGAATAAGCAAATGTTAATCACATGAATATTTTAATTGTAACAGTTAATCGTTTATTTAAAACGATTTATAAATATTATATTGATCATTTTTTGATATTAATACGTAATATGGTACAATTTTTTGGAAAATCAGAACTAGGAGTAGAATCTAAGAAATATTAAAACAAATCTTAATAATTTATAGAAAAATAATATTAATTATTTTCATTAGAAACATTTATTACGTACAATTAAAAATTCCGTAATTAGAATTCTCTTTTCTTTTATCATTTAATAATTTTGTGATTCATTGAAAAATGTAAAAATTCGCGTATACATGTCTTATGAATACATTATATGCGCCATGAAAGACATGTGACGAAGAAATTAAATAATCAAGAGGTTTTGGCACTCTTCTTGCTACACGTGCGAAGCTTCAGTTGACCCTCCCAATGCGTTGCAAGAGGATTACAGTTTACGACTGCGCTTCCACCTGTCGTTTTAGCATTCTTGGCTGAAAATCCCGCGCCACGCGACCTCGCAAGACAGCCAAGCTTGACATAATACGACTTGATTAAATAATAATACATTATATATCCTGTTAAAGTCCACTTTGAATTAATTTGAGAATAAACTTTAGTCCTTTATAAAATAAGCTGTCTTTATCATCTCATGTAACTTTATAATTTTGTTAATAGTTACCGGACGGTTTTTGAAATCACCCTTTTAGATATCAGAAAATATGTTAATAAAATTGTAACAAGCACTGTTTAAAACTACACTATACAGGAATACACCATAATTTTTGTTTGTAGTAAAAATTTTCTGGTTGGTAAATTCATTTGTTTATATTCACATACAAACTTTAGATTTAGTCTATTATTTTTTAATCCTTCATAATTTTTTTTAATTCTAAGAATAATTTTCTTGTTATATTACTTTCGAAAAAGAATTCTTTTTATTAGAGAATATAATGCTGTATAATGAATAGAATTATTAAGTGTCTATTTCATGATTAAATATTATAACGATTGTTTCTAAAAATGAAAGTGATTTGTGCACGCAGAGTTGGAAAGTGTTAGCTAGTATTAGAAACTGATGTTGACGACTTGGACAGGAGGTGGGCGGTCGAATTTCCTAAGTGCACGCTTCTTTAGATTCTGCAGAGTTTGCGTGACTTGTTAAAAGCTCCCGGAATCCGCGTGACTGTCTCGAAGGAAATCACACGAAGGAAAACTTTCGCACATCCCTACATCAATCTTTAGATCGCCGGATATGATGCCTTATGGCGTTATGCGATAACTCATACACATCGAATAATGAGTATAATAGATATGTATATGGATTATTATATAGCTTCATGAGGAAATTATCCATAATTTTGGATTTTAAAATCCGGGCGGTAGTTAATGCTGAAACTTTATTGGCATCATGGAAAAAATTGCAGTAAGTTACTCAATCGATAAATAACAACAGTCGCGTAGGAATCCAAGGACACACAAAAGTTAACAAAAAATCGAAGCAACTACATTTTTATTTTTAATCTCAATAAATAGTATTATTAAATCAGTCAATAAATAGCAAATTTTATAACAAAAAAATCATGATTTTGTTTATGATGTCAAAATGAAATTATTTTGACTTTCTATTGACTTGGCGTGTTTTTCGAGAAGTAGTAACAGCGACTCACAATTAGCCAGAATATATGTATATGTGATTATCGCCCACATGAATTGCATGAATTAAATCTTGATTTAATGCACTGTTTACATTCGTTTATATTTTCCGAGCATAATTATGAGTTTATACGCGAGAGACATAATTTCTATTAATTTTTAATTTTAAGAGGATAAAAAAGCCATTATAGTGGAATAGTATCATATTTTGAGGAAAAATTATGATGAAATAATGAATTATAAATCTTACTCAAAGAAAAGTTGTAAAATTTTAAAAATAGACCCTCGTCTCCCCTACAAAAGTTAATTTAATATAAAAAGAAAAGATGACAGATTTTTAAAAATGTTCATTTTTCATGCACTTTTACGAATAGAGACGATGTGTAAAGTTTTATACAAACGAGATAATAATGGCAACAAAATAATTCTCAATTTTATATCACAACCACAACTTTGGGGGATCAGTTAAAGTTTACTTTAAGTGGAAGCTAAGAACGCATTTTTTGATATATTTAAACCGACAAAGATTTCTAGATTAGATTTTATGATTGTTATGATAGATGTTAAATCGCTTAAATATCGCATCTATAACAATGTTAAAAGATTGATTTCGGCGCGATCAAAAAATAATAATGCCCCAATCCGAGCAAACGTGCCGTTTAAGCTCGGCGAGATTTTTTCTTCTAACGAAAACTATAAAACGAAAAAGTCAGTAGGATCACAAAACTCGAGTCATGATGATTTCTTGACTAACAGATAAATTGTTTTGAGTTTTAACAGTAGAAAGAGAACGGCTATAACAGACGTGCATCGGTCTTGGCGGAACGCACGAATCGGCTATTCTCGGCGAGCGATATAAATACGCAATTGTGCGCGCGCTTACGTTATGTAAGCTTTAAACAAATCTTTGCCAATTATTATAAACAATCCACCACTTGCGAGCGATTGGCATAAACTCGACGATCGTCAGGCGTGGCGCGCTTGTGCCGCGCGAGTCTCAAATTGGTATTGCAATAAAAAGGAAATCATAGACGCTGCGGCCATTGCCAAGTCTTGCTTTCACGAAATTAGAATTCACCGGAGGCGAGAATTCAATCGGCAGATTGTAGATCGGAAGACCAGTGACGATAAATTTCTGACGTTAACAAGAACCGTTTTAAAGTTCAAAAGAGTTCGTACACGAGGCATTTTACATTTTTGTATTCCAAGCGATTTTTTGTAATGAAATCATCGTCTACTAAGAGCAAATTATCTTCGTAGAAATTTCTTCTTGTAAATTTATAAATACAAATAATTTGTGTTTATTATTTGCGACGTAATGAATTAATATTAATTTTGTAATCTCATGACGTAATTTTGTAATCTCATTATAAATCTATTGTAATCAATAAAACATTAAAAATTTTTCCTTCTTTGAATTTTGGAACTTTTTTATTTGAAAATAAAATAATTGCACTTGATCATCTGTAGAATGCGCTATTATGTTTCACATTTTTAATTACATAATAACATATATCGAATAGTTAAAAGAAATGCCAAATATTAATATATCTTAATAAATATAAATAGAAGTAAAATTTGCTTTTTCTGACAGGGGGATAAATTATCGAATAATTGAATAATCTCTTATAATGCAATCAACAAATGTTTATTTGGAATGTAAATGCAATTTTACAAAAAATTGACAATAACGCGTGAATATTTATATGAAAAAGTAGGTACATATATTGCGATACAGATAAATTCATGTTATTTATTTTTCTGAAATACTCGCATATTTTTGCATGATTCCTACTCGATTTTAAATATACAGCTGTCAGAGAGGAATGTCATTTTAAATAGCAACGGGTAGCAATTTGGTCACGCAAAGTAAAAATAGTGTCCTAGACATGAGATCACGAATGAGGTCGCGATTATACATAACTGACAGCGCTCTTGCTAGTAAAGATAACGTATATTAAAATAATATATATTAAAATAACATAAACTATTATATAATATAAACTATTATATTGATTAATGAAATTAGAGATTAAAGATTACTATTAGAAGATTAAAATTCTGAATTCTGAGACAATGAATCTCGAATATCATTAATTTATTATTAAGCTCTTAATAAACCGTGACAATAATGATAAAATTAATACTCCAATTTCTTTGTTTATATATATTACTTTCTACATATTATATATAATTAATATTATGTACATCAAGAATGTGTTAATTAAAATTATTAGCTTAAATTATTTTGTCAACCTTATTAATCCTAATAAGCTATTGTTATTTTTGGTCACATCTGTGAAACTTGTAACATCAGGACCTTGCAACTTTGTCACGCTATATCTCTGGACTGAATACGTATTTTTTAGCCCAAAACGTGTGAAATTTATATCTCGAAGTCAGACAAAGATAGATAAATATGAATCAAATAAATAATATTTTATTTTCAATTAATTACAATGCTTCAAAGAAATGTAAAACAGCAATATAAAAAATCGCAAGGCTCCATGAGTGGTTTGCTAGGATTAAGCTTTCGATTAAATTAGTGACATCATTAGTTTGTGAATACACATACTTGTAAGTAAAATACACGTAAAATAATAGAATAAAATATAGAGATTGAAAGTTAACGTGATTAGCACGCTGTCTTGCGTGTGTTAGCGGAAGAGCAAGTTCCTACTAAAGATATGCGATGCAATTCGGCAGCGCAGGAGGACCACGTCTGACCAGGCGCTTCTTTCTTCACTGTCGCACAGCAGATCGCGGACGCGTTCGATAAAATCTCGCCGTTTTTCACGTGATTGAGAGAAAGCCTCTTGCTCTCCTCCCTTAGGTGCACTCACAATGGCGCTTATATCACCCTCTCTCCCCTTTGTTATCCCTTTTTCAATTTTCGTCGCAGCTAACTTTTCCCCGCAACTTCCGTTATTCGGTTTTTTCTCTCTCAAAAAAAAAAAATTGTTTTCGCCTGTCTCAATTAGCGAGAGAGAAAGAAAAAGAGAAAGATATAGAGAGAAAGAAAGAGAGAGAGAGAAAAAGGATGTAGACCTTTACCTAAGTATTTCGGGCGACCGTTCGGTTCGGGGATTGGACCTTAGACTGGGCTGCTGCCGTCAAAAGTGTGGACTAGTATATCGTTGGTAGTGTACACGGTGGCGCCGATCTGGCGACGGGATCTGGGATAAGCCACGCGACATTTATGGCACAACCCCCGCCAACGAGAGACGATTGGTCGAACGGGTCCATCGTGAAAAGGAAGATGAGGGAAAGACGGGAAGAGAACAGAATGTGCGCGCCGCAATATTCACTGATGCCTTCGTTGCAACTCGATGCAAGTTCGCATGCACTCGAGATTATACGTTTCGGATTTAAGACGTTACCCGTACGATGTCGTATTCGAGGGATGGAAAACACGAGTTCCAAGAACATTGCGCAGAAATACAACGCCATTATATAACGTTAATGTAAAATTGCGCACGTTCACGTTCCTGCTCGAACACTTGAGAGAACAGTCCCTTGTGTAGATTTATGAGATTTGTGTTTATGAAACATTATTTAAGCGTATGTTTTAACTTATCTAAAAATTGAAATGACTTCTGCAAGGATATATGATCACTGTATATGATCACTGGAAAAAGAGATTGATTGGAAAGAGATTAATTGGAATTCTGTTTAAAAATGGACAAATCAGAATTTTTTGGTTGCATCTAATATAATTTTAATTGTGATAATCAGAATTTTGTTTGTTATGATCAGAATCTTCTGATTTGTTCATTTTTAACCAGAAGAAATTTTTTTCATAGAAGCTTTCCTGTAAATAAATATGTACATTAATATGATAATGTGAGAAATTATTCAATCATTTTTGGAACTTACTTTTAATCATATTTTTAGGCTTTAGAATTCATCATCGTTTTATTTGCGACAGACAGTAACTGACAGTAAAACATTTTCTTTTCTTTGGCTCACTTCAATCAACTCGTTCAGTTTTGCTAGAACGTTCGCGCTTTATCCGCGTTCTGCGACATAAATCAACGCCGCCTGCATTATTTCTGTTCCGTTGAGCAATGACTCATTCTAATGTGAGAGAGAAGTTGCAGTACCGTAATATAGATGCGTCGTTACCGTGTACGTGTACTCTATTTATTCGTATACGTGAAGTACAAAACCGGGGCGTCGCTTAATTTCCGAAGTGGCGCAGCGACTGCAAATCAACCTCTAATACACTTTATGAATTAGCAGTTTATTTTTTCCCGCGAAGCTATAACGAGATGTCGATACTCCGCTCGTTATCAGAGTTATGAAAGTCACTGCCGCCGATTTACAAAAGTGAATCACGATGTCCGATGACGTAGTATATACGCGTAGCGTACTCGCGCTGCGATTGCCAATGGCCGGCAATTTACGCTAATTCTAAATATATGCAGTTATATGTCGTTTTTTTAAATATACACGCGTGATTCAGCCATGCACAGATGTGATTCTAAAAAAGGCGTTCGATTGCTCAATCTTGTTCTCTGGCGTTGTAGTTTACGTTTCCCTGTCAATGAGCACTCTTGATATATTTTTATTTCTCTTGAAGTCTATGTATTTACCACGTGGTTTAGGAATACCATAATTAAAAGTGATTTAACTTTAAATATGAACCGCCACTACGGTCTGAATGTTAAGATGTTGAACTATTATATATATTCATATAAATGAATTAATTTCAGAAATGATAATTGCGATATGGTTGTCGGACTTTCAACGCAATCAATCTGAAATATTAATAAGCCCCCCAAATTTCCCAAATTAATCTTAAAAAACTGTAATAAATTTATTGCGAAAAATATTACCTCGGCCAGGAGTCGAACTCGGATATCTTGCATCCGTGCGAGCGTCCTAAGCCTTTAGACTACCGAGACCTTAGCAATATTCTTCGCAATAACTGATAGAAACTTATAGAAAGTTACGCATTGTAGGCGAGCGCGTATAAATAATAAGATTGGAAACAAGATAGTTTATATTACAAACATTACTTTAAATATGAAGCACTACGGTCTGAATGTTAAACTATAATATGAATGTTGATAGTATAGTAAGAATGTTGAACTATAGTATTATATATTCATATAAATGAATTAATTTGGGAAATTTGGGAAATTTGGGGAGATTATTAATATTTCAGATTGATTGTTGAAAGTTCGATAACCATATCGGCACGCAATTATCATTTCTGAAATTAATTCATTTATATGAATATATATAATAAAGTTCAACATCTTAACATTCAGATCGTAGTGGCGGTTCATATTTAAAGTAATGTTTGTAACATAAACGGTCTTGTTTCCAATTATCTTATTAAAAGTAATTTTTTTTTTAAATATTATGTGGGAAAAAGTTCGTGGCGTGGTTTTTTTTAATGCCATCTAACGGGAAAAACGCCACGAACTTTTTCCCATACCTAATATTAACATATATATATATATATATATCAATTTTTATTATTCATAAATAAGTAGGTGACACTAAGCATGCGGTACCTGGCAGGTGATGAAACACATGTTAAACCAAAATGACGTTGCCAGTACGTGACGCGTGGATTCTTGAGTGAAGGCTCTTGTCAAATGCATTCTCGTCGTGAAGTAAAGCGTAATGTTTGTATCATGCCATTAACACTTTACTGTTTTAAAAATAGTAAAAAATATTTTAAAAGTCAGCTTAAGTACACGAACTATAAATCTGGTTTACTATTTTAAGTAATTTTGCTTTCAAAATGGATGTTGATGGAAAAACAATTTTTTTTAATTGAAAGAGGGTACATTTTAAATTGAGTGATTAAATTTTAAATTACAAAATTATTTATTAGAAAATTACATAAACAAAAGACAAAAATAAAAAATGAGCTAAGTTATGTGCGAATAAAATTAGATGCGTTTGTTTTCGAAGATTATGTCAGTGCGAGGATTTATCGAGCCGTCAAGCTCTGAGAAAATGAATAATTGATTTCTACTTGACTCCAAGTAAATATCTATTTACAATGGAGATAGTGACGTCAATTGATCTTTAAAACTTTACTTACACCTAAAGAAAATAGAATATGAAATTTTTTAATTATTATAAGATTATAAGGCCGTATTGCACCAACATTGGTACTTTGAGCAAGGCTTAAAGCTCTCTTTCTCTCTTGCTCTCTCTCTCTCTCTCTCTCTCTCTCTCTCTCTCTCTCTCGCTTTAAAACGAGACAGAGGGAATTTTAAGTCTTGCTTAAAGTCAAAGTAACGTTTTAAGGTCCGGTTGGTGCAACCGGACCTTAATGAAGAAAAAATTATTTCTTATCATTTCAATCTCTAGTATGTATTATTGATTGAAATGAAAATAATATATTTAACATTACTTTATTTATTATAAATAATTTTAAAGAATCAAAACATTTATGAGTGCAAAAATTAAAAAAAGGACATCGTATTTTAATTAAATTTTTATAGATTTATAATATATTTAAAAAAATATATCATTATATATTATATTAAAATAAACATAATAAGAATATCATGACAGTGCATACTTACTTATATACGCTGTTGTTGATCTGTTTTCAACTATTGCAACCATGACATTCCGGAAGTGCGGTCGAACTTCCTTAGGATGCACAGCGTCTGCGAAAGACCTAGCAAGTTTGTGCGATGCAAATGTATTAACAAGGACGGAAGAAAGGTGATCTTTTCGTTTTTGGCACTACCTCGGTCATTCGAAGATCTGCATATGGCCTCTAGCATACATATACCGGGTGCACTAAATGCTAAATGCTATTTTCGTTATCGTTTATGCCGGTCGATGGATCCGGCGATATACAGATACGACGAACGAGACCGTATTTATTTTCAATTCGGCCACGGCCAAAGCGACGACAACGTCGATCGGCACCCAGGATGCAGTCTTACGGTGACACATGTGCTGACTATGCGTCCCGTCTCGTTTCGATGCATCCGAAGGTTAAAATCCGGTTGATTGATGTACACACATGACCATCACAAAGATACTATCAAGATGCCACGGTCAAGTGCATAAAAAATTAATAATTGAAGGTAAACATCCCAATGACGGACGTATGAAACATTATACTTGTTTGTATTATTATTACTTTCAAGTGCTTTTTAAAATAATCTTTAAATATAATTAAATTATAATATTGTAATAAAAATCATTTGAGATTAATAATAATAAATAATAATAAATGTAATTGTATAAGATAAAAAATTTATTATGAAAATGAAATTGCTTAGAAGTGTAAACTGTCCTTCTAATATGTATTGTCCCGTTTCATCATGAATATTTAATGCATGATTTATGTACCTCAATTATACATTTAACATTTCATCAATTATACAATTATACATTTACAACAGAAAACAATAAAAAATAAATGTTCGATTACTTGTAACGTAGTAGAGAAGATGAGAAAAGATGCGCAAGAACTTGCATCTTATCTTCATACATGTATGGTTTGCGACAAAAACAATATTAAAATTTTCATACGATTAAAAAGTTATTATTGCACCACGAAAATCATTAATGATCGATGCTTTTTGATACAATGGAATTTAATCACTGCTACCTAGATAAAAAATATGAGCAATGAAGTAAAATTTCCTTCCTTAGTACTAACAAATTAAACAAGTATATTAAACAAGTATAATAAAAAAGATCATCGTATATAATTAACAAACTATAACGTTGTCTACAAAATCGGTTGCAAAAAATGTGATGCTTTTTATGTTGAATAAACGGGTAGACAATTAAAAACAAGAATTGCAGAACATCACAAGCATATTAATTAGAACACGACTATCCGCTCTGTGATATCTGAATGATAACTGAACATAGGTTGCAGACGCAACACGATTAGGATAATATCAAAGTTTTAGACGAAGAATGTTACAAATCATGTTACAATAAATCTGATCTCGGAAATGATAAATATTAAAAAACAAGTCAATAAGTCTAAATCTCCAAACCGATACGGAAGATCTTAATAAGGCATATATATCTATTGTAAACAAAGTTTGACTTTGTGTATAATGATGATACAGCAATCTATCGAAAATTCAATTCAATAAATATTGAGAAGTCATACTGATAACATGTCTTAGATAACTTTTTATAATGTTTCATTTTTAATTTTTAGACTGTGAATAATTTTATTTCATTCTAATGTTTCATTTTTTAATACTCATAATTTATTCTACGAATTTTTATATATATTTGACTAGATGTTGTCTACGTTTTAAATTGTTTAAATTTTTGACCATTACATTTGAAGTGTTCGTGTGTACGGTGACTGTATAAAGAGAGATAAATTTTTTTTTTCTTTCTATCATATTACAAATAATACAATATTGTATTGTAATATGCAATATGTTTAGAAAGTTCAAATATTCGATTTGGAAATCGATTGAGAAGGATGTTTCATTTTCTTAGAAGGCACGAACATTCATCGAACATTCAATGTTTTATCATGAACTAATTTGTAAACTGTCGATGAAATAATGAATGCACTTAAGGAACTGCTAAATGTTTAAAGATCATCTGAAGAGGGTTTAATAAGAAGCCGAAACATGTAATGTCTATATATATGTTCATTTAAATTTTAATTAAATCTTACTTATTAATATAACATCTTTAGTTATCAATATTTTTTTACTCTTATATGTCCTTTATAATATTTATTTAAATTGAAGTAACAGTCGTTTTGTACCAGTAGTATTAATTAAAACATTCTAGATTGTGTTATACAATCAATGATCCATGATGCTCCGGTTTCCTCTATTAGTTTTAATATGAACCAATCAGAGAGCTGTATTAACATCTTAAGACATTACTTAAGACATTCTTGAAATAAGAACGGAATTTGAACACTGGCCTTAGACTTTGAAGATAAATTTTTTAAACTTATTATTAAACTAAAATAAAATTTTCATTATTCTAAATTTTGTCTATATTATAATTATCTTGTTTTTAAAAAAATATTCAAGTTAGAAAATATGAATTAGAAATATACTATTTAATTTTATTTAAGATATTGCTTAAAAGAGAGATAAAAGAAGCGTTTTCTAGATATTTTTTTTGTTATGTTAGGCAATTATCGAGTTGAAAGCTTGATTACTGTACTCTACACAAATTGTAGCTCCGATAAGTTATCTCGTCATACTAAATTTAGAATTCCACTTACATTTACTTTCTTACGATTCGACGATGTGATTTGGTATAAATTTTTCGAGCATCGCATAGGAATGTGGTAAAAAATGTGCAACTTTTAGTAGTCTCTCCGTACTCAAAGCACTTACCGAACGTGTAAAATTTTGGTGAGAGATCGTTTACTCGATTTTTTTGTTGCCGTTTTAATAGACTTAATCTCTATCGCGTGACTACCGGAAATTTCATCGAAGTAGAAGGAGGAAAAGAGAGACTTTAAAATGAGCTGTACGATAATTTAAGAGGCAATCGAAGTGAACTTACCTTTTAGTCTTGCGTGAAAACGTGGAAGTCAAAACATTTGAAAGTATAGAAGTTAATTATACATTCAAAATTTTGATTTTATTAAATTATTTAAATTTTATCTTAATATATTAATTTTCTATATAATATACAGAAACATACATAACTTGTAATTAATATTACGTTATATTAATATTACGTTATATATATATATATATATTATTTTATCTACATAGAAAATTAATGTAATATCTTTAAATATTAGATATGAAAAGAATTAAATTTATAAAAATATTGAATTTAAAAATTGTTTTAATCTATTTAAGTTTAGTCTATTTAAATAAAATGATTACAATTTTTGA
>Ga0157363_1004378_pt1 | contig 13015 bp, 6 predicted proteins | sample AttsexASBM1_FD_111477 | JGI IMG/M metagenome (GOLD analysis project Ga0157363, IMG submission 111477) | Fungus gardens microbial communities from leaf cutter ant in Ribeirão Preto, State of São Paulo, Brazil - Atta sexdens ASBM1 | ecosystem: Host-associated > Fungi > Mycelium > Unclassified ...
AAGTTGGAAAGGAATTTCAATTTACTTACATATTCTTAATACAATTATTCAATGCAATAATACATAACTATAATTAATAAAACATCATGTATAATTATAATATTTATATTAAATATTTATATTATATATTAAATATTTATATTATATATAAAGGAAACTATGAGATACCATAAACCACAAAAATTTAAACTTTTAAAGGTACTTTTAAATATAGGATATTTTTGTCTTAGTTTGTTATATTATTGGTTTTTAAGAAAAACATTTTTTAAGAAATAAAAATGTCCTGTAGGAATTTCAATTTACTTACATATTCTTAATACAATTATTGAATGCAATAATACATAACTATAATTAATAAAACTATAACCAATAGTAATAGAAAATTCTATATATGTAACTATATATAACTAATAATAATAGAAAAAAATCTATATTAATCAGTGAATAGAATACAACTTCTAAAGATAAAATAAATTTAATTATTTAAATCTATAAGCTGTGGTGTAAAACCTCTATATTATTTTGTATTGTTCTATTTTGATTATAAATGTATTTAGTATAATTCGATAAAGATTCTGATAAATTGCAAAATAAAAAAAATTATTTTTAAATAGATATATAATTTCAATAATTTTAATAAAACAAAATAATTAAACAGAATAATGTAATCAATCATACTATGTAATATAAAATTAATTCCTATTTAATTTCAATTAACTCGATCTATTTCCAAATCATAGACAACACAAATAGAAAAAGAAATTTTAATTCGTTAACAAAACTGATTTTGCGAAATTCTGAGTCTGTATGTGCAATGTACGTATTGTGCATCCGTACAACATATTAAGCGGCGTCTATAATGAGATTTTAAGGCATAAAACTTAAAATCTAAGATTTAAGTCTTAAGCAGTAAGAAATTGACCAGTTACAGTTACACAATTGTAAGGAGAACACTCGATTATAGTCCAGTTTACATCATATACTTGATACATGTAAGTAATTTTCTAATAAATTATTTTAATTTCAGTATATTCAAAGAATGATGTACTAAATGGGTACAATATACATCAAAATGATTAAATACACATATCATGTTTATACGCATATCACCGAAATTAAGAAAATTCAATAGAAAGTTTATATAGTTAGTATCTGTATCAAGTGCATGATGTAAACTAAGCCAATGATTGATAAATTTCTTACGGCTTAAAGCTTGAAAGCTTAAACTTAAGTTTTAAAATCTTATTGTAGACGCCGCTTTACGGCGCTTTTAATAACATCGATAATATAATAAAAAAAACTTCAATCTGCTCATGAGCGGTATGATGTATTATTTACAGACGCGCCTAGGGTCGTTCCGTTTTGCGCAAGGGCCACCACGTCGCTAATAATACAGGCGATTATACGCCACGGAAGACTGGACAGTCAGTAGCGATGATATGGAGGCTGGAGCTCAACGAGGTGCGTTTTTAACGATTTACCGAGGCATACCGATGCTCTCGAGGGGGGGGTGAAAGGGGTCGGCAGGAACACACTCGGCTCACTGGTCACTAGGGGTAATCAGGTATGTCGTTACACGATGCTTACACGGCCCCCGAGAGCCGATGCGTCCGCCATTTTGGGCGCAAGTGGAGCTGCGAAAATGCCTTTTTACGAGGCAGCCGACCATGCTGCTCTAGCCTCGCCGCATCGCAGCTCGACCATATACACGCCGCCATATAGCCCGAGAGAGCCCATGGACCGAGTGAGACGTTGTTGCACGGGTGAGATGTTCCAGCCGACGAGACTCAAAGGACAGTTAACACCCTGCCTCGCGCCGCTTGCGTCGAAGCTGCCTGCGCTCTCCACGCCCTATCGGCCCTATGTGCCCCCGTTGTTTTGTCTTTATCCCATCCCTATACCATCTTCCCACCACCGCGTGCCGATGTCAGTTACTCTCGTTGCACTCGTTTTTCCTTTCCGCCTCATTTTGCCGGCGATTCGTGTATTCTGTTGCCACGTACGTATAACGATTCGTAGTAATGTCGACGTTACGGCTGTCATGAAAAACGAGAAAAACTTATTCGTGCACACGGATACATTTTGGCGAATCCGCGGAATGCGGGATGGGTGTGAAACGATACGGTGAGAATATTTGATACAAGACTCGCAAGATATTTCGTTCTGTACTGTTCGTTTCGCTGCGGGTTTATGGTTTCTAAGATTGCGATTCTGAATTTATTTCTTTTATTTCGATTGTTTAGAATGCAGCGGGAATCCAGCACAGAATAACTTAAACAACTGCTTTCCCAGATGGTTTCGAAGGCAGCAATAAAATTTCGTTAATAGTTTCTTTCATATAGACTACATGATAATTAAAATAGAATAAATGAATTGACAACAATGAAATGAAATTAAGAGAATTCTCGATTATTTTCCTTGTCAAGCAAAAATTACTTTATTATTAATTACTTTATTAATTAATTACTTTAATTTTTAAAAACAATTACTTTTGCAAATAGTGTAATAAATAATTTACTCATGATTATATCACGCAGGGAGATGAAAAAATATAAAAAGAGAGATTAAGAGTAGAATTAAGTTGGAATAAAATTAGGTCAGAATATAAGTAAATTAGGATAAAATAAGTAATTTTTATTAAGGTGTACGTAAGAAGAATAAAGTATAAAAATCATGTAAAAGTGTTTTGTAAATTCTAAGATGACAAATATAGTTTTACTACTATTACAGCTATATACTGCATTATTTTTTTACTGTATTTAGTTAGGTACTTAATATTGAAATATTGAAAATCTTGTAATATCTTATTTAACATTTTATAACAATTTACATAGATATAATATATAAATACATAACATTTATAGATAACTATTCCTACATTTATTAAACAAAATTATATTAAAATGATTATTAAATTTTTTTGTGTAAAGTTTATGTTTATAATTAAACAGTTTTCCTCTTGAATTCTATTAAAGAGAACAAATAATGCAAAAGTGAATTATTTATATATAAGTTTATTTTATTTTCTGTAAAGATAAATAACATTAATCGTTATTATTTAGTAATATACATATATAATAAAAATTACTTTATTAAAAATTATTATTTTTTAAATTATTAATTATTTTAAATGTATGACCAAGCTTCACAGAACCAAAGTTTTTGTTTATTAATACGTGATTAATTCTTTTTTTCTGCTAAAGACAAAATATTAATTATTGTGAAAAGATTCATTAATCCCTTCTTTTTGTATTTAAAAGTAATACGACCAATAATTTTCAGTTGCAAAATAATCATATTATTAATATTAATTAATGAATTATTAATGAAAAATTTATCATCTTTTCAATATACATCATCAAAGTTTAAATCAAATAAATTTAAAAAGTTTCGTTCTTTGAAAAAAAAATTGAAGAATATCTGTAGATGAAAAAAGATAACGAAGTCCGTGACAGCAATTTTATTTAAATTTTGTTGCAAATGTGCTTGCAAGTTTATTTGATAAATAGAACGAAATTTTTGCGCCAATTTAGAACGTTACCGTTAAAATTTAAAAGCAAATTTAAAAGTTACAAGTTTCTAGGAAAGCAGAATCAAAAGTTGAGTACCAAGCCAAAGGTATCAGCAAACAAATAAAAAAAAATGCATAATATATTCTGTTCAGTTTTCTGATTCGCAGATGACGATTTGAAAATCATATCGGAATCGGACTTTTACACGAAAATCCGCATTCAATGTGTCCAACGTGTTAGAGGAACGGAGAAACTCGCGACGCGACACGGCGGAACGTCACGTCCATACGTGACGAGAACGATAGCCCTCCAAACTGCTGACACGGCAGCGGTTCTCCGTGGGATTCTCTCGTGGGATTAAAAAGTTTGATATCTGTGATCCCACGGGGTTACAATCCCCTGTCCAAATCGTCGCCCGTACATTGAACGTGAAACCGTGATGCTTCCATGATAGTATCTGGAATGGATAAACGAAACAGAAACCTTCTATTTTAATTAATTGCAATTTGAAAGCATAAGGGATAACGAGAGAATGAGAAGAGAAAAAGAACAAAGGCATTGAGGCTCAATGGCGCTCAGGATCGACAAGCCGTGAAAGATTTGTGCAGTCAGGACGATCGTTCGAAATGTATGCTTTGGATGATCGTAGATCTGCGACGAAGATGCAGGCACCGTTTAATTATCCGATTTCCCATCGATAATAATCTTGATTATTAGAAAGCACCGCTTGGCGAATAAATTCTCGTATCGGAAGGGAAACCGTTTGTGCTATTTACACTGAGAAGCGTCAACCGCATCAGTTGAATAGGACGATAGGATAAAACGAGGTCGATTCTACTTGGAGCATAATGGAGGACTTAAAGTGGAACATCAAGAAGTATATAAAGAAACTGAAAACCCTAGAGGGCGCGTAGGACTGGTGGAAATGGAGTAGTCGTTGCATTGTGAAAGCTTAATTTGCATTTTAGCATCTCGATTTATTTCGCACTCCCGCCTGCTTTCATTTTTCAACTACAGGAACGATGCGCCGCGTTTCCGTTTACGTGAATGGCGAACGATTCTATGGCATCCAATAACGGTGCTCGTTGGTCAAAGCAGCTATTCCACGTAAACACGCGCGAGTTAAATTCCCCGTGAATATCAGTAGAGCCGAGAAACGCTCGGAATCGCAAAGGGCTCGCGAGCGCGTAGTTATAAAGCCTCGTTAAGAGGGAGAAAAAGAGAGAGAGGGGGAGGTGATGGCGCGAGAGAATAACATAGGAGGGAGAGGGGAGAGGAGGGAGGACGGACCACGTGTATTCGTGGTTGATCGAGAAATGGAGTGTGAGAGGTATAAAGACACACCTGGACGCCTGAGGGCACCTAAGGGATAACTTAGATAAGGTCGACCAAGCGCTAATCGAACGCGCAGCCGAGCAACACCTCGCTTTCATCAAAAGGGCGAGTAATTCGCTTAGCAATTTACTGAGTGGAACGAATAAGAGTTGCGACGAAGTATCCTCGCATGAATTAGCAAACGGCTGCTACGAGAATAGGCTGCAAGTTCAACCGAGCGAGCTTTCGAGCGTCTTCACGCGGTTACAATTTGTCCCGTAAAAGCCTCGCTTCTCTCTTTTTCTGTCACTTTCCCGCCCCGTCTCTCCCTCTTCTCTTTGCCAGCCTGTTCTTTAAAAAGAAAAAGAGAAGGCGGATCGACTTATTAATTTATTGACATTTTACGGTTATCTGCTCCCGCCGTTTGCGTTTACCACGAACGAGTTGGAGAACATTACTTTTAATAGGTTGTACACCACTTTAATAGGTTGTCGCCAGCTCGCTTTGATTAGTCAACAGTTTTATTAGTATACTGATCACTTTTATGGATATTATCATTGAACGTTATGCTGCACGTCGCGAACGGGAATATACGTATAGGAAAAATTATGTTATGTCTCATGCGAAGAAAGGATCGAAAAATGTGATCTAGACACATTTCCTGTTTGAGATTTCATACGACTACTTTTAGATAGCGACCATTGTTATCACACAGAAGATCGTGATCATGGAGGTTATTCCGTGTCAAATCGATATGACAATTGGGTCGAACGTGAACGATCTCGAAACCCCTGACGCAGTTCTGACAGCTCGCTCATAAAATCATAATTTCGCTTATTGTTAATAGATAACTCCACGTAACTTCCATTTAAAATTTAATATGTCACCAACTTATTTATGTATTGTCGCGAAAATGTTTTTTTGCACGACATCTTCAAAATTATAAATTATAAATTACTTATAAACAAACAAATGTCACAATATTAGATCTTAAAAAAGTTGTGTTTAATTTTGTATTTAATTTTTTTAAATTGCCTTTTTAATCGCTTTGTTTTCAAGTATTTTCTTCTATGATGTTATTGTTTCTAATGTAGGCTAAGCGGGGCTGTTGTAATGGTTCTTAAGTGTTCCATCTTTATTAATGCAATCCGACGAGAGAATTGCAACTCTCCTAACCGATTAATCACGAATTTCACTTCGCTGTATCCACAGATTGAGGCACGTTAATTGTTCATGTTGATACTATCTCAATAAGCTACTTCAGTCATCGAATTAATAATTAATTGTGCAGTTAGTAATCAACAGATTTGTGTACGAAGCAGCCATATGTGCAAATCGTACACTGAATTGCGATTCTAATTATAACTATAAGTAAATTAATTAATTTAACTCGATTATTCTTAATCTTCATTCGATCATTATAATACACTGTATATAATTATCGCTGTACGCATTGTGTTTAATTAATTAGTGTATATTTAATGAATGGTTGGTTCTTTACCTATATATCAAAATTAATGCTTTTTTTCTGTAAAATTAAAATTCAATTTAATGCTGTTTCTTCAGAATTCTATGTTCTAAATTCTTTAGAATTATTTAAATAATATTAAATATTTTATTGTAAAAAAATTTACATTTTAATAAACTGTTTTCTTATATTGTTTTATATTTTTTTTACTCCTAATATTTTTTTACTTCTATTATTGAAACTTAAATTATCAAAATAATTTGATTTAAAAAAAATGTCTTTAATTAGAATACTTGATTACTTGTAAAATGTATAACTAATGTGTCGAAAGAATTTCTACAAACACGCTTATCCTTAAAAGAAAATGTCCCTCATTTAATTCGGTCACTGATTTATTAGGATCTCTTTTCAGAGGGTCCGCGATCCACAAACCGATATAAACAAGTTTAGACGAGGAAAGTAAATACTTCTGTTCGCTTCTATTATTGCACTTTTTTTTTTATTCGCAGCGTGAACGTTTCGATTTCTCGAGACACTCCATTTAGCTCGAATCGACTTGTGATACAACTCTCATGGATAACGCGCTGATAAATCGCACTAAAAACTAATTTACTCGCGCTTATTATTGTAACTGCAAATATTTGTGAACAATCGAGTGCGTCCATTGGCGATATCTATCTAACGTAGACAGAATATAAAATGATAGCTCGCAGCTACGTTGCAAATACGCTAAGACAACAAAGAAGCAAATCGAGCATTATTGGTCTCTTTGCATTCTCTATTGTCTTCTGCGGAAACGGATACGTAAACAGCTTACTGTTTGACTTGTTTCTTTACTGACTCATCACATACAGTGAATACAAGAAAGTTAAATAATTCGAATTACAATTCTGTAAAAAGGTTAATTATGAAGAGATAAAAGAGAGAGAGAGAGAGAGAGAGAGAGAGAGAAAAAGTTTCCAGTTTTTAAAATGAACAATTTGTAGACGATCGTAGTAAATTAGTTTTCTATTAAATTTATCTTCTCTCTTTTTTTAAAAAAGTTACTTTTTAAAGTAAAAGTTACTTTTTATTTTTAAACAAGATGAAAAAATAATTCAATGATATTAATCAAACCGCATATTGTATTCTTTTGTTTCAGAAAGATAAGGACAAATGTTTCTCTTTCTTCATTGGAAAATATTTCTTTTTCTATCTTTTATTTAATTTCAACAATTCTAAAGTGAAACATTTTTAGCAAACGAAAATATCTTGAAATAATATCATAAATGTAAGATATGTTGTTTTTTCGTCTACTTTCTAATATTGATCTAGCGATTACGAAACGTGATACGAAGAATCCCATTGTGAAATATAAATGAATCGAGTAAAATACGAAGGGCACTGTCATGAATTGATTGGAATGGAATCGAGGCCGACACAGGGACTGTTCGAAATAAATTTAATGTTTCTTAGGACGTTAATTTATATTGCGGTGTGCGCATAAGGAATGCAGAATTCTATATATTTTTAAAAGAAGAAATGCTTATTCTGAGATGCTGCTGACAAAAGAAAGAAAAAAAGTTCGAGAATATCGGTGAATATCGGTGAATATCGAAATAAGAAAAGGATATATAATAAGAAAGAAAAAAGATATATAATAAGAAAAAGAAGGAAGAACAGTAAGAGAAACCAAATATCGAAATTGAGAATGATTTGGACGTTCCGGAAAAGTTACACGTTTGCGAGAAAACGTACAGATGAAAAAACAGAAAGCAAAAATTTTTCCGCTTCAGCAGATGACTAACGGAAAAACGTAAAATAAATGAAAAGTGTTGAAAGCAGTGATAAAAAAAATCCAAGGCAAAGCTGCTGCCAATCAAGTCGTTTAATCAGCGGTGGTTACTTACTGGATATGTCGAAAGTCGTAATGCAACGTACGTTAGATGTAATCTTTACGATTGCTAATTTCAAGTCGACACGCGGAGAAAGGAAAAGAGAAGGAAATGAAAGAACACGATACGCGAAAATCGTATAGTACGAGCCAAAACGAAGCAGTCGAATACCTTAAGTTTCCCTGAACTCGAGAATCGTGAGCAAGGAAAGAGAAAAGTTTTAACGGAATAACAAAGTGAAAATCCAGGAATAGTCGCGCTAAACAAAGGCAGAAAAGCCTCACACCGCGAGAGTGCGATGGTTTCAGAGCGCGATCAGATGAATGGATGGATCGATTCACCACACGATACGTTGTGGAAATTTACTGTGTACAAAAGAGCAAAGCGTAAAAAATAAGGGAAAACAATCTAAAAATACGTAATCGCAAAGTATTTTAATTAATTTCTAGTGATGCTGTATTTTTTCGATATAGTCACAAACAATAAGTCTGAAATTTGTACAATATTTAATTTATTCAATATGATCTAAAGTTTGGGCATATAAAAATAATTACAAGATAATTGCAAACAGATTCATAAATCTCACCGTTTAATAAGAGATTTCTTTTATCAACATGACTGAGAATACTTTTGAAATTATTCTCGCGTTTTTATACAAAAAAGTACGAAGTACAAAGAAACGAAATGAATGTAATAGCAAAAATATACAGCAATATAATTACAAAGTATTTTAATATTTTTAGAAAAGTACGTTGAGAAAAGAAAATTTTTTACCACCTTCTCTAACTTTACTTATTTTAAATAATTTTATTTATACAGGAACAGGAAAGAGTTGAAATATTTATCTGCTCTTAACTTCTAATATCTTCCATAGAAGACCTTCAATTGGTTTATCAATTTTTTTTTTATTATACATTGCCGAAATATTCTCAATTTCAGGAAATCATTCATTTTATAGGCCAAACTTTCTCTCTATTATTAACATACATAAAAAAATTATTTCGATAGATAAAATCTCACTTCTAATATGATCTGTCCTAATTACAGCAATCTTATTTCTTTTATCTAACCTTGTTTTAACAGGTTAGGATTGTTTGTCAAGAACTATCATTAAATTATTAACTGACTGAAACTTAAATTCTTTGAACTTTTAGGAGAGAGGATCCAATTCTTTATTAACACTTATTTTAGTTTTTTAGTTACCTTGAAGTTTATATTTTAATTCTCTCAAGATTTAATTTAATTTCCCATATTGCTATAAATGAGATAGGAAAGAAAGAAATTTTTGATTCATTAGATATAATCTAGCTATAATTGCTATTGGATTTCTAGGATTTATTGTATGAATTCATATATTTGTTATTGATCTTAATGTTGATACTCCAGCAATTACTTTAGCAATTATAATTAATCACTGTAACTATAATAATTATACATTCCCAGTCAGAAATGATAATGGAATCGACATCAAATTGATGTCGATTCAATGTCGATCGAAAGCATCAAATCGACGTTGAATCGATGTCGATTCCATTATAATTTCTGACTAGATTACTATAATTATAACTATTATTACTATAATGTTAGTAATAACTATATGTATGATTTCATCAACAAATATATAATTTGTAAATAGAAAATAACACAAGTATATAGGATGTCCCATAAGTTTTGACCAATCGCTTTTGCGTAGATAGAGCGCACTAAGATGAGTCGAAAAGTCCTTTATCATTTTGCAATCTTCGTAATAGTTAACAAGATATTTTACTAAAAATTGCTTGATTTTGAAAAATAATTTTTTACTTAAATACTATCAACTTTATAGAAAAATTGCAAGAGACAAAAATAATTTATTTTCTTCTCATAGAATTTCAAGAATTTTTTCAGAATTTTTTATCAACTTTTTCGTACTGCATTTTCTTATTTGTACCAACATGAGAAAATATAGTATTAAAAAGAAATATAGTATTAAAAAATTCTGTTATTAAAAAAATTTATTGCGAAAATTGCAAAATGATAAAGGACTTTTCGACTCAGTTTAATCCGCTGTATTTATCAATATCATAAAAATAGTATTGCAATTACTAAATTATAGTTAAATATTTTTGTCTTAAAATGATTATAATTTGTTATAGTAATTTGAATTATTTTTGTGATAATACTAATTATAATTATAGTTATTTTTGATTGCCATATATATTTATTACTAGAACTATACATACAGTTATTATTATAGCAGTAATAATGAGAGATAATTATAGTAAAATGTAATTATAGTTTCAAATGCCAAAAAAATCTTTTTCTCAGTATATGCTTTATTTTATTTCATATAACAATATTTTTAATCTAATCTATAAATATTTTTAATCTGTGTATTAAAATTGACTGATAAGTCTTGTGACGTTTGCAATTTGTATATACGTACAAAGACAGAAAGAAAATAGAAAAAAGAAAAATATAAAGAAGGTAGAAAGAAAGAGAAAAGAAACATGTAAATTTTGTAGAAAAAGAAACGAAGCTTTCTAGCATGATCATAAAAATAATATCATCTATATTTGCATCAAAGACATGTTTGTTTCACTCGGTCGAAGCTGCGGCGAGTTGCGGCGTAATACAGTAGAGAGATAATTTTATCTTTAAAACGCGTCTCTCCTGTGCGCGCGCGGACGCGTCATAAGTTTTTTTTACGGCAGGAGCAAAAAGGAGAAAGGGTGTAAACAAGGGAGGCTCTCGGAGAACTTGCTAACGTGGACGCGATCGAGCGTACGCCCAATCGATCCGCAGGATGAAGCCTGACGATGAACTCGCCAAGCGTGAAACGCTTCTGTGAAGAGGCCTCTTTACAGATCCTAGAGACCACCAGTAACATTTTTTTTTTATAAAATATTTTTCCCTCTAATGAAAAAAAGAGGGAAGAGTGCAAAAAATAAAAAAAAAGCCGCGATCCGCTATCCTCTTTTACTTCTATTTGCCTATCGTAGCCTTTTATTATGGGCTTCGTCTCGAAAAGGGAATCATCCAGCCGTTCGTTGATCCGATTTGCCGCGCCCCGGATGGCGCGTGGCGCATTATTTATTTATTATTAGATAGAACGCACACTCCGCCGCGCCTGTAGGCGTCCACCGAGGCCACCCGACGACAGCGACGGCCGCTATCTACGACAGATCGAACAGGCAAGAAAAATGGCTACGTTTCCTGTAGCGACCATGGAAATATGTATTAAATTGACATTAATGCTGTGAGGCATGCGAGTCACGCGCCTGCCAACCTGTTCCCAGGCTCCCTAATGAATGTTTTCCCTTCGAAGGGAGCAAAGATCCGGCTCTACTTCTTGCAGTACCACTCCTGTAATTTGTCACAGATGTTCGATTCCCTCAGAACTTTTTGTTTCCCGGTTTCTCTTCTCACGCATAGATTTTTACGAGGGGCTCTTTAATTCGCTACTTTTCCTACTTCAAATATTATAAATCAAGATACTAATTATTTTTTCTTATAAAATTATATCAATTTTTGTAATAGTGATACTCAATAATATTTTGATTGTGATAGAAATTCTCTCCTAAAAAAAATTTGCGTATTTCTTTCTACGTACATTTCGTGCATAAATGTGCATTTTTAAATTATTCTTAATTGTTAGAGATGTAAAAATGGATTTTATTTGTTAAAGTCCAAATGGCACAGAAAGTCTGAAAAGAAATCTTTTTTGTTTTTCGACTTATGACTTTCCATTTCTGTTCTAAAAGTTTCTCAGATAATCCAAAAAGATTCACTTTTATGTTATCAATTGAGAGCTCTTTTTTAATTTCAAAAGATATTTTCTTTCTAGTCTTTTTCTATTTCTTAATTTTGTATAAGAATAAATCATATCTAATTTTTTATGTAAATTAAATATTACTTTTATTAATATACATACAAATATGCTTATAAATATATATTTATATATATTTTTGAATTCTTTATTAATTCGAACAGATTATTAAATTTATAAAGAATTTAAGAAGGGGAATTTCGAGTTCTGGTTCAAATGAACCAGAATGTCTGGAATGTCGACAATTATGAATCAAATTATTTTGTATGATTATCTTTGTATGTATATACAAAATGTAACCTTTACCGTACAAGGATATAATTTGATATCTCGTCCATACAAACAAACATCACTAGATTCATCCATTTTTTTTTATCTATTCAGAATAATTCAAAAGATCTCTAAAAATTCATCAACATATTTCCGATTTTCTAGAATAAATATTGGAACTTCATTTTGGAAAAAAATAAAATGTAGTATAATTTATAATTACCGAAAGACTCAAAGAAACTTGCACAGGAATTGCTCGGTCACTAGTGACCCATACTTGTAGGGCAAAGGTTAAATATATTATGATTTTGATATTTATGCAAAAATATACATGTATAAATATTTTAGTCGCTAATAAATCAATTCTTTCCGAACTGTCAAAAAATATACTATTAAATGTATTATTAATAAGTAAAACATTTTTCTTGACTTCTTATAAAGTTTTAAATGACAAAGATACAGAATTAATAAAGATTATGCTATAAACAAGAATTGTATTAGCAGTGTATATAGCAAGCAGTATAATGCTTACGAGATACAAATGCTTTGATATTTTGCAGTCCCCTCTTGATCTCTATTAGCATGCATTAAAATAGATTTATTAAAATAATAAGACTCGTTTAAAGTAATATAAATATAAATCTCTCTCATCGATTAATAAATATAAAAATATGAACTTTATTTGTGAAAAACCATTATAATTATCTTTTCTTTTACGATAACGCAGTTTTTGAGTAAAATTGCTGAAGTTTTTCTTCCGATTCAATTC
>Ga0157363_1004379_pt1 | contig 13013 bp, 7 predicted proteins | sample AttsexASBM1_FD_111477 | JGI IMG/M metagenome (GOLD analysis project Ga0157363, IMG submission 111477) | Fungus gardens microbial communities from leaf cutter ant in Ribeirão Preto, State of São Paulo, Brazil - Atta sexdens ASBM1 | ecosystem: Host-associated > Fungi > Mycelium > Unclassified ...
AAAAAAAATCTAAAGAAGATGTTAAAAAAAGGCCGATTATTAATCACCAAAAAGGTAAGTAAAAAAGATGATATTTTTTTATAGGTTTTGATCTCCTGAATACGATGAAGCTGTTAAAAAATTCGTAGCGTTTGGAGAACACCTCGAAAATTGAGCGGGAATATAATCACGTTTATCCAAATTTCAATATGCTTGCTCAATTTTCGAGGTGTTCTTCAAATGCCACGAACTTTTTAATAACTTCATCAAGAACAAAATCTACAAAAAACACTGTTTCTTTTACTTGTATCTTTTGAGCAAAAATATCCTTTTTTAATATCGCCCTTCGTTGAAAAGAGGAAATTAAGCCCGCGCATATTATTGTATACTGAGAAAAATGTTTGATATTTATGATTATAATTACATGGTAAAATAATTATGATTAGGAGCTTCATTTTTATAGTTATTACTAATGTAAAGTAATAATAGTTATATTCATAGTTTTATAAAAAAAAAATATAGTTGGCATCGAAAAGTATACCACAATTACCACAGTTTAACCATAAATTATGGTAATTTCAACTATTTTGTCTCAATATAAGATATTTTATAAAAGGAAACGTAAAAACTGTTTGTTCTTTCCAATCGAAAGCAAAAACGCTTTTGAATATTACGAAAGAAGCGAATAGATTAGTTGATTTCTTCATATCGATATCAATAAGGTAGTAAAGATGTGGACCTCTGTTCTGTCCCAGTCCTTATCTAAGAAAGTCATCAGTTTATACCTCCATCATCATGCTCGACCTTCCTTGAATACCTGTGGAACAGTCGTTCGACCCTGCCATCCATTGTTCACGACGATCAATCGTCAACCGATGAACACGACCCTCGTTCCGCCGGCGTAACTGCGGACAATTTCATTGACAATTGCCACGCATCCAATCACGCACAGACACATAGCGTGTACACAGCGTATGCACATGCATGCGCACACACTCGTGCACTTTACGTGCGCGTCGGTCCGTGCATTCGTACTCGGCCAGCAGCAATCGAATCGCCGCGCCGCGGCCGTGGCGGTGGTGGAGGCGGCGGCGATTGCAGCCTCATCGGTATCGCGTGTCTCTCGGGAATCGGCACCCGTCGCTGAAATTCGCGCGCGAGTGTGCGTTCAATGGACGTGGATAGAAGGGGTATGATCGAGGTCAAGAGAGACCAGAGGGGGAGAGAGAGAGAGAAGGAGAGCGAGAAGTCCGAAGTTCTGTCTGCGTGGAACCGTGACGGACCACGCAGACCACGGCGTTGCATTCAAACGACGATAAGTCTCGGGGCTTTGAAGACACCGGTCAACAGCGGGATAAGAGGCGGCGAGGAGGGGGTTCAACGACCCGTTGACAGCCAGACGGGCGGACGCGGGCCAGACCAGTGCATCAGCCCGCTCGGGGCAACGGAACGGGGGAATGGGGGGGGAGAGAGAGGTAACGGGCAGCGAAAAAGAGAAGGAGAGAGAGAGAGAAATAGTATGTGCGTGTGTGATACAGAGAAGGAAAAAAGCGAACGATCGCGGACAAGGACGAGGCGCGGTGGCGGCGGGGTTAAAGAAAGCCGTAGAGAGAAGGAGTATATCGCTGTTATTATCGCCATCGACTTTTATCGCCAGACGATAACTCCCGGCGCTCCTGACGGTTACCCTAGACGTTCCAGCGATGCTTTTTTCTCGTTCTCGTTTCCCTCCGCTTCCCTACCGTCCCCTTTTTTCACGCCCTCGACCGTCCCCATTTCGCCAATGCTCGTTCCCGATGCAACTCTCGTCGCAATCGAGTCCTTTCGTTTTTAGTTTGTGCCTTTCTTTGTGTATCCCTTCTTTTTTGTTCTTAAGCTTGAATGTTCTTAAGCTTGAATGAGCATATTTGTTTCATTTTAAATATAAAAAAATCCAACAGTGTAAATTAAAATGAACGGATTTAATGAAGAATAATCTAATAAGGTATGTGAAAACTCACATTTTTTTGTATATTAAATAAGCGCGATAACATTGAAGTTAGAATCTCAGAAAACTCAGATTTCAATGCTATACAACTACTCTGCTAAATCTACGATTTTATTAACATCGGTTAGCAGTAGTTCCACAACCAACTAAAGTAAATCTATCATATCTGTGTTATAGTAAATTGTATTAAAAAATTGACATTCAGTTGATTTCAAATATTAAACACAGAAGTAATTCTAAAATAACAAATCACTTTGTTATTTTAGAATCACTTAATTATAATAAAGAGATTGTAATAGAGTAACTTAAATAATTAAAAATAATAGGTTTAGCATAATAATCCAATTATAAAATAATCTTAATTTATTCGTTATAAATAGAACAATTGATGCAGGATACATTTTATTAGCTCAAAAGAAATAATCAAAAGTCAGATCCATTGAAACTATATAATATTAATCTATTCATAGTCATATTTTTATTACAAACTTTGCTAAATCTTCTTGAGATAAGAATTATTTAAATAAATCTTGAGAATCAATTTGTTATTCACAGATAGAATAGGCAATTTATTTTATTTTATTGCAATTAATAATTGATTAAAAATTCAATTAATTATGAAAAAAATGAATTCTCATGAAATTTAATATTAAAATAATTTACGATTGTGCATTGTGTATTCTGCAATATTACGTGATGAAATAGTAGATTTCACGTTATTAAAATATAGTATTTTTGTGCCAATTGTTACAAAAAAAATATCCAAATTATCAATAACAGATGAATAAAATATAAAAAATTAATATAAAATTAGATTATTTTTTTATAAGAAGAATAAATAGTGAAATATTTTTTTGTATAATTTTAATTTATATTTGTAAAGCAGATATTTTGAAAAAATTTCTGAATATTGTTTTTTTTGTATCTGCTTTATAATATTTAATCGTGAAACAAATACAATATATGAAAAACTGAATACAGATCTCGGATTATATTTAAAAATATTGAGGAAAGAGAAAAATAAGATAATACAATTACATTAACAATTTTCTTTCTCTTAATTTTTTTACATATCTCAGAAGAGTAAATATCTTGTTACTTTTATTATCTACGAAAGAGAGATAAGAACGCTACAAAATAATTTAAGGATATGTATATACATCTATATATATGTATATACATCTATATAATTTTATATTCTAAAAGAATACTAATTTTCATCGATTTCATTTTATATACATTTTTTCTTTTCTTTCGATTTCTGACTAATTATACCTCGAGTTAGTCATAAATTTAAATGTTGAATCTATTATAATTAAATTAAAAATTTGCAATATAAAATTGAAAAATCAAATAAAATTATGTTATTCCTTTGTAATATTCTCAACTGCATATCCTGAAAATTTTAGCTGACCTTAGTAATTTTTTATATAAAATATTCAATAAATTGACAATTATTTTAATTACAAAATTAAATATTTATATTAATCCGTCACGATCTGTTCTTAATTAATAAATTTCTATAGAACATTATAATATCAGTGCTTGTTGCATTTACTATATTACATAGTTTATATATATATATATATATATATATATATATATATATAAAATATATATATATATATATATATATATATATATATATATTTGATATAATTTTTATGGAGATCCGTTACTAAGATAAAATATAATAATTTACTAATCTCATGATTCTTTTACTGTTGTGTGACATCTTCCAAACCTCTTCTTTCTTCTTTTTGCTTCTGTTGCACATACATTCACGAAAACACAATTAATTATGCGAGTACCAATTGCCAGAATAGAATAATCATCGGCACTTTGACACTCCCGATGTTCGTACCAAAGAGTGACACGAAAAAATATATAGTTTTATTAAATACGTATATTATTAATAAACGATCCATATACTCATGTATTTTTCGCGCTTTTAATTCGAAATTAATGAACGAATTAACGAGAAATTCAATGCGCAACACGGTACATTCAATTCTAAGCATTATAGAAATCATCATCTTGGCGATTACATTCACTGATGACTCATGTTTGAGTTTCTATTGAGATCTTTAGTCTTTATAAATTTTGTAGTTTTTGTAATGAAGTACATTATAAAATACATTTTACTTAATAAATTTTACTTAATAAATATGATTAAAGTTAATCATTACATTGATGGAACCGGATCTAATTACAGTTAATTAGAGTTTGGCTGAAGTCGTTCTTCACATTACATTTCTTTCGTTAATTAGGATTCAAGTAACGATATTATTCTCATAACGGTATTCGTCATTATCTTACACGATGCTATCGAGTCACGAAACAGAGCAATAATACATACGTGATAACCGTTATTGAAGTCCATTTAAAGTGCAAAATATTCAGTATTATTCCGTAGTATGCTCTCTCTCTCTCTCTCTCTCTCTATGCATATATACAGTGAGAGCAAAAAGTATTCGTACAAGGAAATTTGTTATAAAACAAGTCTTATTTGTAGAAAATAAAAATTAATTAGCAATTTTATACAATGAATACATTCTGGTCTAACATAAACAAACGAGCTTCGCATGTATGCCTGATTTTAGAAGTTAAATTTTTGTACGAATACTTTTTGAGCCTTTAAACAATACAATTTTTAATTTTCGTTTATTTTTCAGATGATATATTTCGTATAATTAACACATATCTTCTTGGTATATATAATTTTAAGAAACATACAGTCTATTTTATTCTTTATGAATAAACTGTTAATTATCCAACAAGAAATGATCGCTAATTAAACGTCAAATCGATGTCAAATTATTGTTGAAATCATCGTATTTATATCGATTCGATGACTCCATTTCTCGCTGGATAATATTTATTTGTTAAAAATAAAATTTTCTAAAAAAATATTTTCTCTGTAACGAATACTTTTTGCACTCACTGTATGCGTGCGTAGTTATTTCATAGACGAGTATTTCGCAGAACGGCAAGACGGTGGCGTACGACCTTGGTGTTTGTTTTGGTAGCGGCGCGCTACTGCTTAGGCAAGGCCGCCGCGCCGCGGCCGTGTTGTCATTCGAATGGAGAGGCTTGAGACGGCAGGTAGCGGCGCGAGCCGCTCCGCATTTCACACCGCGTTACACATCGAGAGATGCAATCGTGTCGAATGGGAGGAGATACCGAATTCCATTATTTCCTACAAACCATTAGCAATTACCAACTAGCACGCGTTTAATTAACTCTCGCGATTAACATAATGCATCGACTATTTGTCGGAGCAAATATTTCATATGACTTATTCAACCTATGCAGGAACCGAAACGATAGATAATGGAAAGCCAAAACCATAAATTATTGTTTTATCGCGGCATTTATTTGCGGTCGATAATGCTCGTTTTAACAATGCTTCGGATGTATCATCGAGTTTTGAATTTATCATTACTATTACTGATTTGTTCATTACTGTCGGATTAAGAACTCGGAATAATATTTGACTATATTGACTGTTTATAATACATATTTCATTGGATCAGAATAAAGCTACGTACTTTTTTTCGCATTAGCTTCTCGTTGTGGTATTAAATATGATTAGTGTCGGGAGTGCCGTACAAAGTGCCGTACGATTATTTCATTCCGGCAATTAGTACGCGCAATTATAATTAACCGTATTTTCTCGAGTGTTGTGTACGAATGCAACGATGAAGTCTGAGAAGGAGACTTGGGAGGCATCGGATAATAGCAGAGTATAACAAAAAGGTTATTAGTAAATTATTATATTTTATGTTTAACAATAGATTTCTCTCCACGAAAATTATATATCACAGATATATATAATATGTATGTAATATAATAATAGTGTACGCAGAGTTAAGAAAAGTAAATGATAAGAAAAGTACAACAAAAATTTATATTTACATGTTTCATAACGTTTCACGTTAAAGATCATAGAAATGGATGGATTACGACAGATTAGTACAAATATTTAATTTTGGAATTTGGAATAATTATCAATTCATTAATATTAAAAAATTTATATATTGAACATTTTATATATTTTATTATGTAAATTGTCAAAAACGACTACAATTTTCAGAATATATAGAATTAAGAATATAATAAAGAGATAATATATTAATGTTTTGATATAATTTATTTTCTTCTTTCCTTTTATTTCTAATATTTTTTAATACAATTTGAGATTTTTTTGTATACAATAAAGATAAAATATTGTATAATTTGATAACAGAAAAATAATTTTTAAAGATTTTTCCAATATGTGACTTTCATAAATAAATAAATTTTGAAATAAAAGAAAAAATATGTAAGATAATATATTTCCGCTAATCAAGTTAATAAAAAATATATTAATAATTATAAATTATATTTATTCTTGTAACAAACTTATTTTTATTTTTCATAATTTCTTTGTTTACTGAAAAGAATATTTTGATCGCTTAAAATAAAAGTCAAAAATAAAATAATAAGATCTAATAGCTATTCCATCGTAGATGTAATTTTGCAAAATATTAATAATTGTACAATAATTTAAGATTAGCTTTCACAGAAATAACCGTTGTGTTTCTTACCATTAGCAAAATTTGTTTGGAAATGTATCTGTTATTAACATGACTGATTAATTTGTCTCGAGATATAAAATTTTATTCTGAGTGTCTCGCCTGACACGCTTTTTAATACGAGATTTATGTAACGAAAGACTGTAAATACATTTTTAATCTGAATGAGACGCGATGAGAAAAGTTCACAGGTGAATAGCTGTAAGAAACTATAAAATATTAATGACATTTATTATTCTCCTGTGTTTTACTTCAATTCAATATATCGTCTCTTAAATTAGCATATTACTAACAATAAGAGAAACAGAGAAAGAGAAAGATTCTGCAGATAAAACAAAATGATTATGTCTTCATCTATCTATATAGTAACGTTTAATGCTTTCATTACGTGCCGTCTCGGGTGTATGTCTTTTTTATCGTAATTTCAAAAGAATTATCACTTAATTCGTCGGCGTCGTTTTTTATGTTTGCCTTCGTCCGCATGCGTCAGTATCCTCTTGTACAGACATTTTTCCGCGAAAAGCAATAAATGTTCATTTCTTCTCCCTCGTCATCTTTTAGCGCGATTTTCGCGCGAACATTAAAGGCATTGACGTTTGGCGATAAGAACGATGGTACAAAGAACGAAGCTTTTTCCGCGAGAAATGTTGTTCGAATTTCGCGTTTGATTATTGGTCATTCAATTTACACATGACGTTTCGCGAGCATACGTAAACACATATTACGTATCGTCAAAATGTATTTTTCAACGGTCGCGCCAGTCTCGTACGGTCTGATGCATCCCATCGCGGGCGCGGAGTCGTCCAATTATCCGAAATGATGCGTATCGTTGTGATCAAAGCGCCAATAAGGAAGGAAAGGGTCATCCTCCGCCCGTCATCGTACTCTTGTAAACACTGCAAGCTCTCTGTGATGCCGTCACGTATAACTGATGTGCGCGCGGCATATCAATTTTTTACGATGCACTCGACGTGATATTTAACTTTTCACCATGTGAGCCCTGTCGCGTTTGAAAGTCCATAAATTGAATAATTGGATAAAAATAACGGACGGATTCAAATCAAATCGAGTACCAATTTTATACACACGTATTACATTGCGTATATATTTATTAAAGCATTGGCAGTTTCAATTAATTAAACCCAGTTTTTTATATTCACCTTTTTAATAGTAGTTCTGACTGCGGTACAAAAATAAAGGTAGGAAATTGTATCAACCAGTGTTAATGAATTTCGTGTTATAAGCCGATAATCATAGTTCGAAATCATTTTGAGTAATGTCTTAATGATATTGATACGATTCTCTGGCTGATATTCATGGTCGATTCTTATATTTAAGACCGTCTTAAATACAATTAAGATGTTATAAGCTAATCAGAAACTGTATTAACATTTTAAAACATTAGTTAAAACGGCCTTAAAACAAGAATGGATTATCAATATCAGCCTGTGATTGATTCATGACATCTTAGAATTATACTTAAGATGAATTTATTGTAAATATAAGGACTGATTCTTTGAATATCAATATTAATGCTACGTATATTAAGCTACGTATATTTTAAATCAAAACATGAAATTTTTGAAACAGTTAATACTTTTTAATAGAAAAATCATAAATGGTATTCGGAAGCAAAAAAAAGAAAGAAAAAGCGAGAGAATAAGATTATTTTCATGTTTTTTATACAAATGTTTTATTTAATATGTATAAAATAATTGATTTCTCATGAGACATATGGATTACTGATGACGAGATATAATATTCAACAAAATGTAGCGTAATTACACAATTATTTATATATTGGAACGTATTATAATATATATATACATAATTGAATTAGAGGTAGTTATATTACATGTGACGTTGCATGTAATATTATCAGCTTTGGCAGGTGAATAATGGGCAAGTCATAGCTTACTGTAATGCGAACCTTAAACGCAGACGGAGAGTTCTTAATCAATTTCTTTTTTCGCAATCGACTTGTCTTGTTAACCGCAGACTCGCGATTGATGCATAAGCGCGCGTCACAATGCCGGGCTTGCGAGAATCAAGGCATCTGCTTTGTCACGACGAGCGTGATCCGTGGCTACGTTTCCTTTTCTTTCTCTCTGCGCCACTGACGACTCGCCCTATCTTCTTCTTCTTCTGCATTCTCCTCGTCTCTGCTTATCGTATTGTCAGTTTAGCACACAAGGCTCGTCCACGTACGCCACGCATGACGAACGCGGCGATATGACGCCGCTCGCTGTGCGTGACGTTTACGATCGGTGTCTTGAAACCGGCAGGTGTAGCCACGTACATCGCTCGTAAAAATTCAGTTTGCTTGCAGACAAGCCTCCATGTCTCCCTCATGCGTTTTTCTCCATTCCTGTCGGCTCGTCCACGTTTGATGAGATAATAATGTTAACGCTTAAATGTGTGCATGCAATGAAAACGTCTCTCTATATATAGTAAAACTTGATAATATTTGTAAAACTTGACAATATTTTACGGATAACTTGGCGGATAACAATACTACGGATAACAATACTAAATGTGTTTATTTTGTTATATTAATTGCAGTATTAATTAGCGAAATTATTATTATATATTTTAAAGAATATTTAAGCGTTTAGTAGATTTGAAATAATGTATTTGAATACAGACAAGTCTTCGATCACACATTTTCTTTTCGTGATCTCGCTTTAGTCTGAGGATATTAATCATTATTAAACGGATGATGAGCATAATTGTCACTATTTAATTAATGGATACGATCCTTTTACCGATATTGACAGAAATATTATTATGAATCGTATAATCAATAAATTAAATTTGTATTGCTGTATTACAACAAATAATAGATATTTAAAGTACCATTTCAAAAGAAACAGAGTACATTAGTTAAAAATAACATATCTACAATCATATTTTGACTTTTTCCATTTGCAATTTGGATTTTTTTTATCCAACTCAAGATTTTTTTAATATTCGAGACTTTTAAAAAATGTGGAACAATTCAGGGTTACTTTTTATCATCTTTATTACATTATCAAATAGTTTTTTTTAACTTAAACGTCTAACTTATATTTAATCCACCTTTCTTCATGTCGGAGAAATTTGGGAGTAAAATTTAACTTGTGCCAAAAAAGAGATGTAGGTAAAATTGATTAGAGAATAATTGAGACTGAGAGAGAGAGAGAGAGAGAGAGAGAGAGAGAGAGAGAGAGAAGAATCCGACTATCTAATAACATTGCGCAAAAGAATGTGGACTGTTTATTCCTGACACCTTGGAATTAAGATGACGAGTCACACCCGTCTCGCATAGGACATTCCAGACGTATGACAATGACTCTTACTCGATTGTTTCTTGTTATCTGCACCGAACCCGCCACGCATCAATTTCCATAAGAACATAAAGATAAACGCAAGAGTAAGTATGTATCGTCGCTGGTAAAAGGCCTAGCATAAATCTCGCAGAATGCGCGACGTTTCGCGTTTATACGTCTCTTCACGCTTACGCTCACTGCGTTATGCAAATCCGCGAAAATCAAATCGTCACCTCGGGCAGACGCTGGCACATTCAAACAAGGGGGAAAAAAAATCTGCACGCGTGAAAGGATTGACTGTCTCTCATCTGGCGACTAACGTGTTCGGGATGCGAGGTGCATAAATAAATTCCGTAGTTCGAAGCCGAAGAGCGATGCGAGCCGCGAGTATCTCGCCGGGGCACCCTGTATAGATCGCTTTTGCCATTACGGGACATCATGGGGCCGCCGACAAAAATAAACTCGCCTTGACAGAGACAGATCGCCTCGTTCATCCGCGAGTATACTATACGCGCGCGCGAATGCATTTCGCGTCTCTCACGATCGATAGATCAGAGAGCGCGAGCGGGAAGAGACTTGGTTGCGACGGAAACTCCGACGAGTGGAACTGCGATTGTGCACCAGGATACGAGAATGTTCCGGTTCCTTTGGTCTTCTGGTTACATTCGCCGCCGGTGCGCGTGTCCGCTCGTCTGTCTGTCCGTCCAACCGTTCGTCCGTCCATCCATCCGTCCGTTCGTCTGTCTGTCTGTCTGTCTGTCTGTCCGTCCGTACGTCCGTCCGTTCGTTCATTCGTTCGTTCGTCCGTTGTCTGCTCCAGCGCACTTCGGACGAGTGCATCGCCGTCTGGCCCCGGCCAGAAGGGTCTTTGACCGATTATCACTTGGTCTTTATGGTCTTTGAGGTTCTTTTAAACCACCTCGCCGCTTCTCTGCTCCGTGTCCGTCTGCCCTCTTTCCCCCCCCCTCGACCCCGAACGTTCCCTCTCGCCCTCGCCGTCGCCGCCGCTGGCGCCGACACGGCGTACACGGGGACCGAAGGGAAGAAAATCGGCGAGACGAGGAAAGGTGCGAACGAACGACGAGGACAGCGGGCCATCGGAGGCCGGGGTAAACAACATCGTACATGGTACCCGCGAGTATACCTTCGCACAATGCGAAAGCTTAATGCATCGCCGAGTGGGCACTCGTATGTCGTATATGCGGTCATATCCCGCTGTCTCGTTGAGTTTTCGGCATCAACGCCATGAATGTCACTGCGTCGCGGTGATGAATGAGGATTAAGCTATGCTTATTGTTATAACGAGTGATGATTTGGCAGTTAACACTCTCCATCCAAACACGTGCGTTATGTGCCCTGTCGAATTCGAATGTGCAACAGAAGATACAAAGAATATATCGCGTTGTAGACAAAAGATATGTAGAATAGATGAAATGTAAAATAAATTAATAGATAACAAATCTTCTAATAGGTAGATCGTGAAATCATCGAATGATTCATACAACACAGATTCCAACGGTATTGCATCGACATGTCGCAACGTTCCAATAATATTACAGTGACATTGCAAACATTGCAATATTGCTGCAAGGCTCTGCATTATATGGGAGAGAAATCAGAATTGTAACGCGATAGAAAACAAAGAAAATTCGAAGTTAAATGATTTGTGAGATTGTCGATTTTGTAAAAGTCTGTGTAAGTCTGCAACATAATCGATAAGGCGTTTATAATATTCTCATAAGCTTCCTTTCACTGTAAATCCAAGTGACTTCATTATATGTGTATGTATCATTTAAGAGAGAGAGAAGTCTTTCATATAAAAATAATACACTGCATATATATTATATGTACAAAAATTAATTCACACATTTTTAAACGCGTATTATTTTTATACTAAATCATATATACGAAGATAGTTATTACACTTGGATTAAAAAATTTTTTAAATATTCTATATACTTGCGTGAGAAAAGTACTGACGTTCTTATTTTTTCCTAATAACGTTTGACATTTCGCATTACGATGCAATGGCTGTGTCGGACCTGGTCAACAATATAGTGTCACATATAGAGATCTCTTTTCTGTGGCTGAACTAGTGTACACTTTTGGAACTTAAAGTGAGATAGATATACGTTTGATTATTTGTTTAAAGCGAGAAAGAGAATTCTAGAGAATTCTAGAACAGCAAGAACAGAAAACAGACCAGGTTGCACACGATAAATAACAGAGAGATTTCGATCGGAAATAAAATGTGTGCGACGTCGCCGTCGGAGCGTACTCTCCCTCTGGAGAGGTACTTCTGGATTCCTACGTCGAGCGTCACGAATTCATTAAGTAGCGAATTATTGAGACCGATATCACGCGGTTAAGCTCGACTCTGACGTCTTTGTCGCTAAATAAGGAACGGGCCGGGGTGTCGTGACACCGATACCGTAATTTCGCCAAGAACAAAGAGAGGGTTGTGCAAAGATATATACGGAGGGAAGGGATACGCCGTCGTCGCGTAGATACGAAAACACGTGAGCGCGTATATCGCGCAGTATCTATTCCACGATTAACTCCGACTTCTCCGCTCTCCTCCCTTCCCTCCCCTTCCCTCAATTAATTATTTTCACTGATCCGAAGTACGTCAGCATACGATCGTATGTCAGCATTCGGATGAGATACGTCTGTTCTTTCTTCTCTCTAGCGAGAGCGACAATCGACAGATTTAATTTGATCAATGCCAACCGAGATATCTCGCTTCAAACGAGATACGAGTCTTTTATTTCGTAAGGGTTTTGAAAATTTAACTACTAGATATAAGTATATAACTAGATATAAGTATATTTATCAGGAAAAAGGTCATAAAACCGAGTAAAAGAGTTTTCTTAGGTCGCAATAATCTATTGATCTTTTTTGATTTTTCGATTCTTTTTTTCTTTCTTTCCATTTTACGTGCATACATCAATTCGTATTATTTTGCTTGCTAGGAATTAGTAAAGGGAAAAAACATGCGCTATTCTACTGAATAATCAGAATTATTTTAATTTGAATTGTAAAATAATGTAAAGTTTTCATAACGATACAGTATGAACTCAAGTCTCCAAGACAAAACTTCTTTAAGAGAATATTCAGGATTGAAAAAGTTACTTTATAAATTGCTTTTTAGATTACCTTATA
>Ga0157363_1004380_pt1 | contig 13013 bp, 6 predicted proteins | sample AttsexASBM1_FD_111477 | JGI IMG/M metagenome (GOLD analysis project Ga0157363, IMG submission 111477) | Fungus gardens microbial communities from leaf cutter ant in Ribeirão Preto, State of São Paulo, Brazil - Atta sexdens ASBM1 | ecosystem: Host-associated > Fungi > Mycelium > Unclassified ...
GAAAGGGAGGGAAAGGGAGAGAATCGCGCGAGTGCTCTCATAAACGAGCCATGCGACGCATATAGAGACGCACGAGACGCGACGGTGAATATTACAGTGCCGCGAGAACAGGTCTGCCGACATCAGTCGACGTCGCCGGCATAATGTTTGGCATAGCTTGTCGCAATATGTTACGCACTATCCAGCGAACACAGCGCATCCGTCCGTCCCTTCCAGCATCCAATCGAGTTACACTACAAGTATCTCCCTGAGCCGTGTCCCTCATACAGACTGCATACAATCACTGTAACCAATGAAATCTCACGCGCCATACCCCACTGCCCCTAACTGCCAAGTTCGTAATTACGCCGCGCTAAATAACGCACCGATATCGACCAGCTGATTAAACGGGAGCGCTTTATCACAGCGGTGATATAGTACGTGTTATTCTGATCTACGAGGAAAAAAACTCACACTATGCTACTCATCCATAAAGGATCGACGTTATACTAATTAATGGAAAATATTCTCACAATTTTAGGCTAATTCATATTATTTCGAAAAATTGCCTAATATTTAATGCTATAAGGTAACGTTATGTTACAGAATATTAAATAACGATTATATATTTTAAAAGTAGAGTAGAAATATATTAATAAAAATTATTGATTTTTTTATTACCACAAAAAATTCAGGAAGCAAATTTTCTTGATAAATGCGATGTAAAAAAATTTATCTCAAAGCATACTTCTATGATGCTATAAACTGTTTTACTTTGTGTGCCAACAGTTGCACAAAACCTTTCATTCTTTTATTTAATATGAGATGATTTATTAACGAGTTTCGCGAATTATAAATAGAAATTCTGATGCCATCAATTGGTTTATTGATAAATTTTATTGTCGAAGGAATAGCACAAAGTTACGAAATGCAAGTGCGAAATTGCCATCCTCGATGTGACGAGAGAACGTCGTTGCGCGTATAGCATACATGGATACGCTCTCGTATATCACCATGCTAGCTGGTTAGCTAGCATCAGTCGCCGTCACCAGCATAATGTTTAGCATAGCTTGTTGCAATATGTTACATACCATCCAACGGTGTTCCGTCCTACCATCGAATCAGATTAGTGTTGGTGTTTCGATGAGTCCGTCGTGCACCTTCATAGGCCGTTTGCGTGATGGGACTGATTTCACCGTCCGCCACCCTCCTCTCTTCCTCGATTCTACGAGGGTGATAGCCGCCTGTCAGCGTATGCTAATCACGGTAATAGAGCGAACGCTGTACTACCGAGGCTTTGCCGAACCGCGCTAATATTTTGAAATAACATCGACCGCGCCGTTTTCGCAAAGGGACGACTGTTTCGAGCTCGGGTATGCAATTCGGTCGGACTCGTCAATTCCCATTGACCAGCCTCATGATTATGTGAACGAGCTAGTTGCACAGAATAATTCAGAGCATAATAAAATATTCTAGCACTCGATACTAATTGATAAATTTAAGAATCATTTTAAAATTGTATTATGCTCAATGATAGTATTACAATATTTAAAAAATTATTAATGCATCCCAAAATTTCCATCTATAATATATTTCATCTATTATTTTATATAAGCTTAATTCCGTTAATGAATCGTTTTGCGTAAAGTTTTGTCTGGATTTCAATTAAAACAATTTGCAACATTGTGCGGGCAAGGAGAAACAGTTAATTTATATAATTGAAAATTGGATGATTTAGAATAACAAGCGAAGCATGAAACAAGGGAGTACTTTAAAAATGCCATCCCTAATCTCTTTGCGTCTGTGTTATTGGTTTGAATCCAAACTAGGGTGAGGGTGCGCATTAGCGGGATGCTTCGTACGATATAGGTCCCTGGGTGCTAGTAGCGCGTTGCCAGCCAGCACGTTGATATTATAAATTCAAAGTCAAATGTAGCGTATTCTAATTCCGCCCGAATATCACTTAATGCAATCTGTAAAGTCTTGTGCCTTGAAAAAATTGCTATCGCGTTTTCCCGAACGAATTTCAAACATTCCCTGCGAATTTTTAGCATCCCAGCAATCGTTGTCGCTGCGGAATTAAAGATAAACTCATTGATAAGCGGTTTGATTTATAGTAAAATTTTTTTATTGTGGAGAACTTATAAGTTCATTCGACACGCGGGAGAAATTTTACTGTACGTGGAAATTGGCATATCTGAAATCTTATTCTTATACGAAAGAGAAGCTTGGCGCATCCACGTGGAATTAAAGCTACTACTATCTGCCTACCTATGACAAGAGGAGACAGCTCCGCGACAGTTAGGAACCGAGAATACAGGATTACATCTTTGCTCCTCATCTTCGTCTCACAAAAAAGAAAAAAAAATAAATACCCTCGAGCGGGAGCAGAAAAATAAGCCCTTAAAGAAGCTGATGAATTTTAAATCAGCCACGCATTGAAATCGGGAAAACGTCTCCATTGCCAAGAGGACTTTCAAACCCACCCCCGTATCATCCTTCGCCGCCCCCCCCCCTCGCGCCATCCCACTTTCAGTTTTCATCTCTTAATAATACAGAGGCACTAATACCCTGATCACATATTCTTGGGGATAAAAGGTAAATCTTACGCTCCGGGCGGGTTATAAGGAGCATATTAATTCCATTAGAAAAAGCGCGCATCCCTTCTTTCTTGATTTTGAAGGGACAGATTCTATGGATCCGGTCTCATCTCTTTAATGTGACAAAGTTGTTCTCATGCGTTCTCTAACAACATATCAATAATACCGGTAATATCAAAATTATAGACAAATCCACAATTAATTTAATTAAAAATGTAGTAATCAATTTTTTGTCATAAAAGGCAACTTGTTTTATAAAAAAAATTGGAAAAAATAATAAATTAAACGTTAAATTCAATCAATGTTATTTTCTTGTATATATATTTATTTATTTATATTTTTTTTTCAAGTAAATGCAATTCTAACATAATTTCTTTACAATTTATGAAACATTATGGTTTCTAGTATGTGCGATAAAATCTGCAACAGAATTCTTGATGTACAAACATGATGAAAGGACAACGACACGATACTCGTAAAGACCGTCAAATGTCGTGAGGCATTGAATGCCGGATACTACATACCTTTCTCTTGAAGCAGATCACGCGAGAGATTTTATGAAAGGCCTTCCCTAATCCTCGTAGCAGGGTTGTTCCCGTGACGTTGTCCGTAATATCGTCAGCGGTCTCCTGACAACCAGTGCGCGTCGTAAAAGTTATTATCACACGACAAACGACGCGATTCCAGTAGCACGTGTCACGACGAAACGAGACAAGACGAGACGTATTGCGAGCACGGTGGTCGTTTGCACCATTTTTCATGTTGCCCAAAATTTTTCGCGCTGAAAGAGACAACCTTTTCTGGGCAAGGCGGCGTAGTTCTCTTAAAAGTTTGCAATAAGTCACAGCCGAAACGGGGGAAAAAAGCGAGAAGAGGCGAAAAAGGATCAAGCGCGACGAGGGCAAGAAGGAGCAAAAGAGTCGTCGGTCGATCGGTGTTCGAGGGCCGACAATCCGACGCGCCACCCTCCTGGGAAATCGCTTTAAACCTTTTAAATTCAAAACTTCTCCCTAGAAAGAAGAGGCGAGTCCTCTCCAAGAGCATCGAGGTGGTATATACATACAGCCGGGCCGAGCCGCGCTGGTTTTGTGCGCCACATAAATACATCGTGCACGCGGAAGAGGGAAATCTGTTTAAAATATGTTCTCTCTCTTGCCATTTCGCCATGGTCGTTTGCTACGGCGAATAGCTAAATGCTTTTTGCGAGAGGCCATTTAAATCTTTACCTTTCGTCCTCCCGCTTCATCGTCCGTTGCAATCCTTGATCGTCCGTTTTTTTTTTCTCTCTTTTTCCTCACCCCGCGCTGATGTCGAAACTCCTTGTGTCCGGAAGAACGAAATGCGGCGATACGAAGGAAATTCTATACGGGGAGATAGGAGATCGCTCCTTTGCGCATTCGACTTTGTTTGTTATCAATTCTCCTTATCCAATCCTGAGCGGAACCTTCGGTAGCGTACGCATACGTACGATATCTTTGAAGTATCTGTAAATATCCACGCATACGAGCAAACATATTTTAAAACGATGTGTCTCTCTCCCCTTCTTTCTCTTCTTCCTTCTTCCTCTCGCTCGACGAATCTTCTCTAACTCTTTGCTTTTACGTTTTATCAAGATTGGCCGCGGCGGCTGGCTGCTGTCGGTGAAGTCCCGCAGGAAATGAGGCTCCGCGGATGCAGCCAGACGGCAGTGACGGCAAATCCACGACGAGAGATATTCGCGAGACTGGAGACACAGAGACTAAGACATCCTCGCAAATACGCTGTTGCTCGGTGCTGTTTTGCCTCGTTTCCGGTCGTGGCCCGAAAGTCTCGCCTACTTGTGTATGCATGCAAGTCGCGCGAGTGCCGCCTTTACGTGTTGAGAAATAGCGACTGGGCTATTCGCATCGCGAATTCACGATGACAGGACCTCTGGGAATGAACTCATTCGTTGTCTCGTGTCTGTTATTCCCGCGCAATATTATAAATGAGCGAAATGGACTTCGATCCGCGACGTGTTCTTATTTGAATGGAAATTCGAGCCAGTTATGTATGCTTTTCTGTTTTCCTTCTTTGACGATATCTCGCAGCGATATAAATGTATGGATGAGATAAAATTTTTCTTCTTTCGAGAAACAATATTAAAGCTATAAACTTTTATTGATTAACTAAACGAAATTATTTTTGGTAAAAGAGAAAGAGAGAGAGAGAGAAAGTGAGAGAAAAAGAAATAACAGATGTTCTTTTGACTTAATTAAATTAAAAACACTCGAAATATTTATAATTTAATAACTGAGTAAAAATAAAATGTCAATATAATACTTTAATTATATATAATTACTTTTAATTAATTTTTATGCATCTCTTCATTTCTTCGTACGCATTGAACTTCACTATATACTAAAGATTGATTTGAGTCGAGCAGTCTTCTTACTACAACTCGAAGATAGAAGCAATTATTACATTTATACTTGTGTCGAGATTCCCTCGATCGAGATTATGGTGCAGAAGACTCGCCACTCGAAAGGAGGTTAAGCGCCACCGTCCGTGAATTCGTTGTTGTACATTTAATGAAAAAAAGTTGTCGGAGCACTTTACGAAGACTGTCATAATGACACGACCTTAATACCGACCACATTTTATCTGTCAGGATTTGTCTGACGAAATCAATGTCTGCGACATTCTCAAGTTTTCGTCAACGTTCCATCGGTAATATTTGTGGGTATACAGTGTATACATCATTCTCAAGAGTAGACCTTTCATATTTAGACCCGTTCGATTTTTGCTGCAGTCGAATGGTTGAATTATGTTCATCTAAAATTTTCTTTATCTGAATCAATTATTATCTACTTATTTTATCATTCAAGGATTTTTTAAATAAAAATAATCTATCCAATTGAGAAATTGTTGTTTTATAAAAATAATATTTTATAAAAATAATATTATCGATTAGATGCTACAACTTAGTTAAGAATAAATTTAAAATTTAAATAAGCGATACAAAAAGCTCATGGAATATTTAAAAATAAATCCGTGATAAATGTTACTTAATGTGATTTGTTACCTCACTAAGAAGGCTTTGAATCCGTTGTCGCGACGAAATCTCTTCTTTAATCTCCCTCTTCTCGTCGCTTCTTCCGATTAAACAAGCTTTGCAGCGGCCGCCTTGTCCACGACCATTGTAAGTAAATCGGTCACCTCACCGCTCATAAATGACGAAAAGGAGCAAGGTACACGTTGACGGCGACGTAGGCAAGCGATAAAAGCAGAAGGAGAAAGAAAAATGAACAGTTTCAAGCATCACGAAGGGCTGACCGTTTTGGTTTCCCCCGAAACCGATGTCCGGTCAGCACCCTTGACTCGAACATTGCCCTTCCCGTGTACAGGACTTTTATGGCGCATAAATATCAAGAGCTCTCCATGATATCCCTACTGTATTATCAGGAGACGCTTATAGTCTACGAGGGAGAATGCAGAGACCAGAACTGTTATTTGGCGCAATTCTATATCTTCTGTCCCACACCTACGAGCTTGGAAAGGAGGGGAGAGAGGTTACCGGGAATCCCGGAACAATTCCGTGATGCTGGACTTCCGCCAATTCAGTCTGTCGGAGAGAAAACAGCATTCCGCTCGCACTTTGTACGAACTACACCGCTCGCGCCCAAATTCAATCTACCGTCCGGTTCATCCTTTCCTGAGTAAACGAAAGGCTATCACGAGCCAGCTACCGGAGTATTCGCTCTCGTCGTAGTCGGTGAGATGGAGCTGTAATTTCTTCAGACAGAATTGCATTTACGGGGGCTACCCTCGTAGTCTGTAGACGCAAGGATTGCAAGAGTCGTAGATATTCTCTGATTTTCTCCGAGTAAAGCAATGGCAGTCGATGAGCAACGTACTGTAAGATCAAAACTATCGGACAATGTGAAATAAAGCTAGTGAAAGTTTTGATAGTCTGCACTTTCAGACGATAGATCCTGACAATCTTAGCTAACAAATTCAATTTTATGGCTAAACGGAAAAATTGAACGTACAATATTAATTTTCCAAAAATTTATTCCAAAGATTAATTCTTCAATTCAAATTTCTATCATTATTTTTCCATCACTTATCAATCATGAAACTTCTAGAATAAATATTGCACTTTTATCTCGATAAAATAATTTCCAAAGAATTGAGAATGTGAAGATATTTCCTTTTCACTAACTTGCGAAATTCGTATCGGAACACTTTAATGAATCCTCACTCTAGTCGTAATCTCCTTAACTTCCGAAGCTTCTTAGATCTCATCCATCAAGAATTCACCAATAGAATCGCTTTGAATCGAAGAACCGTCGAAAGACTCTCACTCAATGCACGGCGCAAACGAGGCTGGTAATTTCTTTAACCTCCCCGGTTCAGCCCCTCGATCGGTAATCCACGATTTTCATCGCGTATATATATATATCGGGTATAAGAAATTCACTGAGTCGAGAGGGAGATCGCATATTGTCAGGCCATCAGTATCCTTCGCTCTGTCGCTGCCATTGCCGTACTCCCCAATTCTTTCCCCCGCGTGCCCGTCCAACTACAGTACTCTCTCTCGGTCTCGAAACACGCCGATGGGGTGGGCAAGAGGTATATCGCCCCTATCTGTATCCGTGTATGGTTCCAATAAAACGGGAACCACTCACAGCTTTTGTGTCGGATACAGTGGCGGTGCCTGCCGAGGCGACAGCGGAGAAGGGGGTGCTAGTGGTTGTTATCGGCCATCAGGTTTTATATCCGTATCGGAGGGGTGACGGGAAGACACACACATATACACAACACACATATAAAGAGAAAGAGAGAGGCGGAGTAGCAAGGGGATGGTCAAACGATACTGGATACCGTGTGTTTCACAAAGATTCTATGAAGATTGCCCGGGATTTTATTACGGGAGAAATGTCGGTTAATAAAAATGAATACGCGGACAGAGCGAGCAAGAGATGATGCGAGAGAAAGAAGGATAGAAAGAGAAGAACAAAAGGGATCTTTCTTTTTATCCGTCCCGCGCTCTTCTTCCTGGATTCTTCGATGTCGGCTCTCGATGGCAGGCGATTCGAAAGTGCGATTTCGCGTCGGGTGCGTAAACTTCGTCATTTAGATCACTCGGAGGCCGCATTGGAAAAAGCGGTTCTGGTCCCGCTGCCAGACGCGTTTATCTTTTCCCTCCATCCACTGTGACTCAGCAACGATCGACGCCGAGATCTCTAGCGAGATTGGACGTGTGAAATGGGTATCGATCCGCGCGTTAATGGACGTATCGTCGGGAAATTATTATAACGAACGGTTCTCACGAATATTTACGACGTGCAACAGAATTGTTCTATCTCCCAAGTATATTTGTTATCTTCGATTCAACTATCGAAGACTCAAATAAAATGCGCGTCGACGATATGATCTTCGCATCAATGCAATGAACAGCGCTAACATGACTTCCGCGAGTGCGATTAATGCAAGACGAAGAGTTACTCTTACGATCGATCGCGTTCTCGGCGTGCAGCAGTTTTTCTGCCAGACCATCGATTTGCAAATTCGCTCGGTGCAACGCTCTCTCGATGGCACCCTCGTAATACAACAGGCGCGATTGACGCGTCTGTTGCAGCTGCAATCCGTGAGTAATCCGATGCGTCGCCAACGAAGTTTCAAGTGCTAATTCATGCGCACTCCGGGAAAGACGATATATCGAACCATCGAATCAATAGGGACCTGTCTGAACGTCTTCGGGCAGAAAATCCAATGAAACGCGTCTCGACACGCGTGGCGCCTCGCGAGGTAGACGGAGATAAAGGCATTCAAGATCGTATGTAAAAGGGTGCCCTCGGGTAAGCGAGTCTCGCTTTTCCCGCCAGACCGTTACGTAATAACAGATTTTCCAGCGATCTTGGCGGTACCTTGCGTAAAAAGATCACAGTGAGAACAAGGAAGTAGACGGCACACGCCGAGGATGAATAAAACAGGAATCTATGTTACATAAGTACTCTTTCTATTACAAACAGCTAATTTTCTGCGTATCTTCGTAATAGTAACACTTCAGAACCTATTTATATTTTTCAATCTTCGCTTTCTCGATCAATAATAAATTTAATTTTCTACACACATATACATTTTCGGAAACGAGAAGAAAAAGTAAATAATTACTTCATTCTATTAACACTAGAACCGTCGCCGATAATGCTACTTTGGCTCGCTAATCATTTTAACTGTTTCTTTTTGTATCTAGATATATACAGTGTATAATAGTGAAAATATGTGAATATAAATAATTCAAACAAAATAACTTTTCCCTAACCGAAAACAAGGATAGGAAATTATCAAATTAGTACCTTTAGAAATTCTAAAGGAATATCATTGGTAGTTCTAGTGTTAAAAGCATCGTTCAGGCTCTGTTTATACTTCGAATCATAATAGCACAATGTCATAGCACGTATTTTAGCACAAACACAAGGGAAAACAATTCGCCGTTCAATCAATTCTCCTAGTATTAACACAGACGTTTGTATCTATTATTCAATTGATGAACTAACCGCCGTTTCACGACGCATTGTTATTCACCATTGGTCGCTGATCCATGGCCGGCGCATAATAAACCAGCTCGATCTGCATCTATCTCTTTCCTACCTTCCTCTATCGATCGTCGCCCTGTTTACGTTGTAACGTAAACGGAATTTGTCTTCCTTCAACGGTCGGCGACGACGACAATGTCGACAACGAAGTCTCATCCAATTTTTCAGGAACGCAAGCCGCATGGAACGAGTCGGTTAATCCACCAGAATCTCGCTGACGTAGCTGCTTGCGATGGATGCACCGAATTCCAGTTGCGATAGCTCACCGTTGTTGATACCGAACAGCCTGGAGCGTTTGTCGATGGAAACGACGGTAGTATAAAAAAAAAGAAAACAGAGGGGAGGGTCGAGGAAGCGGAAGGTAAGAGGGGAGAACAAGTCCTTTCTTGTTTGTTCGATCCCACCCGCGATGGGGTCAAAGGCGAATTGACTGCCGTGTCATTTGTAACAATAAAGGTAGAAGTCCCGATGTTTGGATCTCCAACGTTCGTATCGGTGATAGAGTCGACTTGATGACCTTTTTCTAAGAGATATAGCCGACACTGCCGTATACGCAATGAAGTTGAGTGATGGAAATCAAGCGTTTTTGCTTCCACATGGCTGAATTACTTCATCCGGAGAGAAATAAAATCTAAAGTAGGATTTCTTTCCACAGCGATAGCTGTATAAATCAATTCGATTTCACGACTTTATTAAAGGTACTATCTTTTAAACGTATAAATTAAATTATTTTTGAATTTCGACTCTCTCCATCCGCACAACTTTGACTTTATTCGAGATAGAAGTCATCGCCCGACGAATTGTCCTCCTGTGAATCAAATGAGAAACGAGAGATTTACGCTTCTATCTCTCCTGGTTCATCGTCGCGACTATTCGTCCGCGTCATAAATCTCCGCGTAACTATATGACGTTTCTCAGTTGACCATAAGTACGTTACTTTTTGATAAAGCGATTCCGTTGGTTTTCTCTCGACGAGGATATACGCTCGCTCGTTCGCGTACATTTTCAAAGGGTCGAGCGTGTCGCTTTGCGATCTAGGAGGCGCGTGAGGAGGTCTGAGTCGATTGTTATAATGCGGGCTGATGTATGGCCGGCATAAGTTAGTTGACAAAGACCGTCCGAAATTATATATCACATAATGAGAGAGAATAGAGCGTGTCGGGATAAAACGGAGCAGAGATTTCGAATGATCTACAGATCTACACGGACATCTTGGTTGATTCATTACGGAATGGGCTGAAGTTTTGGAAATATTTTGCCTTGACATTGAAGGTTAGAACTAGTGTCTCAATATTTCGTCCTAAGAATTGCTATTCATAGTCATTTAAATGTCATATGATATATGACATTCGCTCTTCTTCGCTGCGTTTGTATTCTGCCGCTTTGCTGACTAGATCATTTTACTTTCTCTCAAACTCCTCTATTTCTCGGTTGGCGATTCTATTATTGATACTCGTTTTTGTTGGTAAAATTTCTCCTACAAAGATTTCATTCTATGAAAATGTACAGTACATTCCTTTTTTTTAACTGGAAAAATCAAATGGATTGATTCTATTGAAATTCTTTTTCTATAAGTTTTTTAATTTGCTTTTTTTTCAAAGTTTATTTATTGACTTCTTCTTTAGGGGGACTCTCTAGTAGAAATAAGCTATAGACTGTGCAAGATGCGGATTGGCGGAGAAACTCTTCCGAGATTCTTAAATTCTTAACCAATGAACTCTCAGACTGGAGTGCGCCTTGAAGTGGAGGTGGCCAAACTATAGTTCGAGAGTGACAGCAAATTAAAATCCCTCTTATATGTATAGCAGTTGTACTGGTTTGATCTCTTATTAAATCCTTAGTTTTTATTATATAGAAATAATGATAAGTTTTATAAATTACTACCTATTCTTCTCGAATTTATATAAGTGTTTTTCTAAAACAAAATTCTAGGACACTGTGATTGTCGATATGCTGGAAGTTATCGTAACTTGCATATTTCTATCATTTCTGCACAGTATTTTCAGTGATAATAGATTCGGAAAATCCGTAAGTATCATTTCGTGTTTTTTACTTCGTGGTATCTTGTGCCGATGCAAGTTTTACATTCCATACCACAGAAATCTATTCCTGCATTGAATAACCGCTTACATCTCGGTAATTACCGTTAACATGTCTCTCGCGTTTCCCTTCTTCTTCGGTTAGTTCTCGGCGACCGCAAATATTCGTATGATAGTCGCACATCGTACGAGGACTATGAGATGCGTGCTAGAGTCGGTGGAGTGTAGCGTAACGATTAACGAACAAATGGCAGGCGGTCGCCAGTAATTGTAATAATTGTAGGCCGCATAGTAGAACCACGTAGTTCCTTCCTTCGGCGCCTCCCTTCGTCTTCTTTTTTCCGTCGACCGAGGACAACCGAAGGAAGACAGGAACGCGCCATGTGTGCGGCAACGCTATTGTACACCTAAGACGCGTACAGGTACGCGCACTCGCCATTGTTTTCCGTCATTATCGGGTGCGAGGGGAGCTGGATGGTGGTTTAGATTCTCGACCTGTCATTAAGCCACTTTTTCGCGGTTTCCTTAAGGATCTCGATTTCCGCTCGTCCGTTCCACTGATGTGGAAAACGGCGGAAAGCCGTGCTGTGTAGCGTGAGAAAATATGGAATTTTGCGATTAAACGGCTGCCCGATATACATTGTCGCGTGCAAACGCTTTTCCTTTCCCACGCGTCTTTGCGCAGGAAACGATGAGCAGTACAAATGATGAATATATTGACACCTGTTCTCCTTTGCGTCAAGCATCGGAGAGCACGAATTCCTCCAGCACCCGGAGACTCTTGACAGGTCAAGGTATAAGATGAATACATGCAAGGCATCGCCGTGCAAATTGCAGCCTGAAAGTAATTACTCGTTACAATGTATACAATGATCCGAGAGCTTATGAAAACATCGATCAGCATCAATGAAGAGAGACTGGTGTTACATTTTTATTTCAGATCTTAGATGTATTGCAAAAGTGTCAGCCATATGCGATTTCTTCGGAAATAATACATGATACTCCCATCATTACTGCGTATTGTCCGTTTCAAAATTAAAAAATTGAAAATGAACTTCTAAACGTAAATACAGCTTATTCTTCAAATTACTTGTCTCTAAGATGTGAAAGCTTCATAAAATTTTTCAAAATACAAGGGATGTCGACCGACACGGATAGAAGATAAGTCATTTCTCGGAGGAAAACATGCGCGGGAAAAAAAAAATCTGTATCCCAGTAGAGTGAGTAGAGAATTCGTGCAACCGTCACGACACATAATAGCTAGTTAGGTCTCATTGTATCGGTAACGCGTGCACGCTGCATACACATATGCATGACAATGGCAGTCTTAGAGCATCGCTATGCTTTTTAGTGACGCTTTTTATGACTGCATTCCGCGAGGGTCAAGGTGTGCGCTAATGCGCTGTAATTCTTTTAAACGGCCGTCAGAATTAAATTTTGTGGCTGGTCCCTTTCGTCAAGCAGTATCCGTCACCTCGCCGTCACTGCCGTGAAACACAGCACAAGATATATCAAGTATGTTCTTTCTTCGATCGTGAAGCGTTACATCGCTCGATCAATCTCTTGATGTTCAAATGTCGAAACGCGATGAAGAAATGCATTGGAACGAATGGGAACAAAGGTAGAAAAAGTAAAACAAAAATATGGCATTGAAATTTGTTATATTAATGTATTTATATTAATATTTTTATATTAATAATTTTTTATATTAATATATATTGATATATTAATATATATATATATATTGTATTATAAGAAAGAAATTAAACATTTGTTCACATTCCAATCCTATTAACAGTATTGATTTATTTTTATGGATCTATTACTATCAC
>Ga0157363_1004381_pt1 | contig 13006 bp, 6 predicted proteins | sample AttsexASBM1_FD_111477 | JGI IMG/M metagenome (GOLD analysis project Ga0157363, IMG submission 111477) | Fungus gardens microbial communities from leaf cutter ant in Ribeirão Preto, State of São Paulo, Brazil - Atta sexdens ASBM1 | ecosystem: Host-associated > Fungi > Mycelium > Unclassified ...
AACATTTTATAAAACATAGACAGATTATAGTTGTATTGAAATTCTGGATTTCCAGGAAATTAGATTAACTTGATTCAGCAATTCACTGTTTCTTTTCTGAATGTGTCGTTTGCGACATGAAAGAAAAAAAGGAAAATATAATTAACTAAGCTAAGAAATCTTGATGTAAGCTTTAAAGATTTCTTTTAAGCATCTTTGTAAGTTTCCTCATTTTCGTCTTTTATGCATATCAAACCTCTCATTTATGCAATCAAGAACGTTACTTGGGTATCATCGCGCAAGAGGGAAGTGGCCTCACCGGAAATAGCTACCCCGAATAAGCAGGAGATCGAGATAAATCGGGCTAATGAATTCCATGTTGGAATAGCATCGTTCGATCGTTGGCAATTATCGAGCGACCCACTTTTTATGTTGCGGAAAACTCTCACGGATGCTAAACGCTCGTCATCGGTCTTCTATCAATGATAGCAGATAATGACTCAATCAGTAATAGGCATTTTTCCGATAAAAGCAACATCATCACATGTCGATTGCAATGTCGAATAGTCAAAACTTCAATAGTGATGCTAAAATCAAATAAAATATTCTTAGATTTGACGTTGTCGTTAAAATTAATTGGACATAACTTTCTTAAAAGTAATTGAAAAAAATTTTTACCGTTAAATTAAAAATAATTAAGATGAGCTTTAACGTAATGGGCTAAAAATGTAACTGGTATCTTCGAAATTGCATTTATCGATTGTGAATGAATATTTCCGGATTTACATCTGTTAACTGAAAGTGATAAGAATATTTTTGGAATTTATTTTGTTGACAAAACGTAGTTAAAATATTTTTAAATCTGATTTTTACAAATCAAAATTGGTATAAATATTTTCTTGTTGATTTATAAACACAAAATATTCGATTACATTTGTACACAAGATCTTAATATCTAGTCTTATATTTTACATAGTATCCCGCAAGTAATTGTTTCTACTTACACATGCTTTCATACAATCCGTGCATAGATCTAAATATATATCTTACGGTTACTTGCGGGTGACCTTATAAAATACCAACGAGACTTCGGGAGTCTAACCGTTGCAATGCAAATTGACAGAATGGATTAGCTTTAGTCCCAGATTGGATTAATTCTCGCTGATTGCGCTTGATTGCAAATAATATTATTATTCGTTATCCTCACGAACAAATGGATCGACGAAGTTACATCAATAGTGAAAGATGTGCTTATCCTGATTGGATATCTGCATTCAATTTTCATGTTATTCCCGTGGTCTCGATAATTGGAGCGACAATTTCTCAATCAGCAACATGCAAGGACATTTTTATTATAGATTGATTGAAGAATAGTGGAACAATCCGACGGACATATTCAGTGAGATGCAACGTTAATATTTGTAGTTTTCGAGTTTATTTATTTAATTTAAAAATTTTAATTTGTTATTTTATTACGACATTTTTTAAACAGTATTGTACAAACATATTTTTAATTTTGGTGGTCGGGAATAAAAAAAACTTTTAACAAGTATGTTTATTCAATTTGCTCGTGCAGAGTATTCGAAAACTTCGCGATTCACAAGATTAATTAACTGATCTGAATCAAATTTTACGTAAAAGTAGAAAGAATTTTTCAGTGTAGATTATTATTATTGCCATAATAAGCATTGCTTATTATGGCAATAAGATTCTTGGATTTTGCAAAGAAGATGGCGATAATGAGGATATGATACCTGAATGATATAATTCAAAAAGAAGAATATATACATATATATATATTCATATTTATACATGAAATGCATATATATGTCACTACAATATTATTATAATCGGAAAAGTCTATATTTTCCTCAATGTCTGCATCTTTCGATAACAATGACTTATAATTAAAAAGAATAACGATTTATTCCCAGAAAAGTATTCTTATTCTTCAAAGAAATGGAAACGTCTGAAGGATTTTATCAATAAAATATATAATTGATATGAGACATTATAACATTTCTTCATAACTTGATCGAAGTAATTAAATATTTCAGTAGGTCGTTCGATTCTTCGAAGAAGTATAGAATTAAAAAGTAATTTAATTTTGTTTAATTTATTCTCCAGTTAATTATTTAAATTCTACAAAATTTAATTTAAATTCTATAAAAAAAATTACTTGAATTACAGACGTGCCTTATATAAAATACAGATAAAAAACCTAATTAATATAGCTTCAAAGAAAATATATAAATTTTTTCTTTGGAGATAATCAAATGCAGTGAAGACAATGTTTAATATAAAAAAAGAGCATGCGCTAATTAGAGATTTTTTTATCTCATGCAAATAAAGTTCTATGAATAATAATAATCTGTGACAGAATAAAAAATTCTTCATTCTAAAACATTACCGACGTCGTGATACAAATATAATTAATATGTATACATTATTATTTATAATTTAATATTAATATGTAATTTAATATTAAGCAAACTGAATCATATATTTGGGAAATATTCGGCTCTAATAAATTTCTCTTATTTTGAGAAAATTCCCGTTTATTACATAGATTTTTTACAGTATTTTTCCCAGAGCGATATTTAAACGCTGTCCTTGAGGGAGATAACGTGTACCAGGCGCATCCTCGTAGCACGGCACGTAGCCCGTGGAGAATCGGAGGTTTTATCTGAAAGTCACTAAGCCGTAGCTTCGACGGATGCACATTTCTATAATTCGCCTAATTGTGCTAGGTCGGCGACCTGAACGAGGGCCCGTGTGCGAATCAGATTAGATCGTAAGCACCTGCACCCGGTGAGCACCGTGCAGAAGAGATTGCGAGAAATTCGTACGGAGTGAGCTCACAGACCGAGTTTGCGGGCCAAGCCTATCTCGGCTGTCTCTTGTTATATATGTATGTATAATCTCGTTAGACAACGCCGATTGCAGCTCTCACAATATCAATTTTTTTTTCTTTTCAGACAACACGTTACAAATGCTTGTTATTTTGGAATATCAAAGCGATCGGCTTCTGAATGATTTCGTTATTTCGCTCATTCTTATTTGCACACAGTAATAACGTGAAGATTGTAGCAGAAAGAAAATGCATTTTTAAGATTCGGACAAACAGATAAATGATAATTGTGCGAATACATGAAGAGTATTCTCTTCCAAGAGAATTTCCGACAAAATTATTTTTTTTAATGTGGATAGTGTGATATTAGAAATACATTTCTTTGTTGTTTCTGAAGAAAAGCGAAAAAGTTACTTAATTCGTTGTGAAAACGAGTTCTACCATACAGAATTCTTTCGAGAAGATGGAACTATTCTACCAGCAATGGGACGAAACTTTTTTCATAGACATCAGCGAACTTGCTAACGAGTTAGCTGATTTCCAGTCAGATTTCTTAGCTCGAAAGTTTCTCAACCAAACAAAAGCGCGCGCGAAATTATTCTCACGTTACCATTCAATTTAATATTCAAGTTAATATTCAATCTGTTGCATTCCCATTTTAATAAAGAAAAACAAAACCTTGTTTTCAGTCAGCGAATATGACTTCTCTCTATTGCGGTTTCCGAATTCCATTTCCTGGAGATTCAGATGTAATAAAATGAGAAAATCACGTTTTTACTTGCGAAATGTATATGTAATGCAAGAAAAAATAAAATTATTATGTAAGATTCAAGTAATCCGCGTTTTCTCAGAATTACTCGATATTAAATTATTAATTATTTCGTATTTACGAATTTATCAGCTTAGTCCAGCTGATTACAGTCCATTTAACTCTGAAAATGTAATTTATTTTCTTAATAATGTTTCATTTAAAAACTTTTTTTTCTATAATTATTGATAACTTATCTATTAATGTAAAATCTTTTTTCTAACATCTTAATTTTTTTATAGTTTTTTAATCATATTGACTCAAACGATATGATGACATACCTAAATTTAAACAAACCAGCAGGGTTATTAAAAAATGATTAAAGATCTTGGCGTTTTGTCAGATTACATGTATAATATTTGTCAATGGATAAAACAATTGTTTTTCAATTTAAGTACATTTGATCAGTTTATAATTCGATATTTCTTTTAATATTATTGAAATGTTATAGTACTATGAGAGAATTATCATAACAAACTTTTGGCTGACTTATAGAATCTTAAAAAACAGCTTTTTCCAAAATTTAAAGGAAACTTCTAAACGTATCTAATTTCCGAAAAAATAAACGATTTTTCACTATTTAGAGCACATGATTGTGCTCTAACTACGCGTCTAAAATGCCCAATCATTGTTTTACAGACGATAGCCGTGAAACACACAAAGTAGTCGTTCCAGACGCGGACGCATGGCTGCTTGGCTAACATTAAACAAGCAACAGTACCACTTTGGTGCGAAATGTACACAGGCATTTGCAATAAAATCTCGTTTTAACCGTTGCAACTCGAACGTAAAGTAGAAAAGGGCACGTAAAAGCGGATCGATAGAAGATGTTCCCGAGGTCGACATTATTTCAAGTGGAAGTGATGTTTTAACAAAGATAAATCTCGCTATGATTGCTCCAAAGTATCCAAGTCAGGTTTACAATGCCTTTATATGAAGAACACACACACCGGAAACACTGAGCGTGTATAAATCATGACGCGAGGTGAAATGCGCAATGCTCGTTTAACCGAGTTCCGAGAACGATGCGAAACCGCAACCTATTTTCCGCGAGGAAAAGAAAGATCACGATCAGTTCCCAATTCAGGGTGGGAAAAACTGGAGACCAGCGGATATGGAAGTAGAAGTAGAGCAGTAAAACTCTTGCAATTTTTCACACCCCGCCGAATTCGACTTGCACGTCACTGCGTTTCCAGCGCGCACGGCATGTTAGCATAAAGTGCACGATTATCGGAATGTTTCTTGGTTCCGTTTTATTTGTCTGAGTTATAAATGTTTTACTTTGATGTTTTTATCTTTTCTGTATTAATAATAAATAACTATAAAAAAAATAATATCTGATTTAAAAGATTTTATTAAAATATCTCTAATAATAGTGTATGATAGTGAATTTTTTAATTTTTTACATATCATTTATTATATGAAAATTAATAAAAATAATTTTTATGATCAGGTAGTATTAAATATTGCTACATTGCTATGTTATTCTGTTGAATTTTCGATACTTTTAATAATTTCATGATATTATCACATCTACTCGAGAGAGTAGCTTAAAAATTGAAGAGACATATCCTAAGGGACATGGCAAACCGAGTTTTCGTAAAACTGGGTGGAAGAACGACTGTGTGAATAACATATTACTTTGGCCCTCAAATTCGGTATGAGTAACTACACAGCAACTTTTATGGAACTCTGTCCCTTTGATCGTGACGATCTACCCGTAAAATCGAGGCATTCCTTTGGGGCGACAGAAAACAGTATAGCCTCTTTACTGACTCAAATGTTTTTCTCTAACGATATCGTTGAAGCACAAATTGATACTCTCTGGTATACTTATCTACTTGTTTCTGAATTTTAATACTGTTTTCTCTCATATTTTCCTAAACCGTGCGGACGTGATATCTTTTAATCAGTATCCCGTGCAAGTTTTTAGCAGACATACAAGGAATATCAATTTAGAATCTTTTTACTCCGAGTAAACATTTTTTTGCATTTGAAGTTATATTTTTAATTAAAAATAAGATAAGATGATCAGAAAAATGTAACCTAATTTTGTAGGCTTTGAAAGACTAAAAATAGACTAAAAAAGACTAATATTTATTATTCTCTAAATTTTTTGGAGTGGAATATTATTCTAAAGAGTAAAAATTGAGCTACTCTTGAAAAAGAGGTTAAGAGTTCAATTTTCTATTTTTAAGAGTGAGATTTACTCTTCATAGTAAGTCATTTTAAAAGTTTTAGACAGTTGGTAAAATGGAACGATTCCGATGTAATAATGATGTACATGTAACGATGAACATTATCCCGCGTGTCTATTTGCCATTCAATAATTATCATCAACTGTGGTGTAATGGTAATACGGATAAGTTTAGGCAATAAATTAAATATTGGATGGCAAAACGGAAATTGGCAGTCCGGTCCCTCCTCTAAATCTCGGTAATAAATCCGGGCTATTAAACCAATAAGTCGCGATACACTACGAGAATGGCGTAAAAGACGCTTTCTTCACACCTGCCGTGTCCCGAGCGACACGTTTATTGCCCCTCTTGTTGCATTACATTCACACTTGCAGCCCTTCTAGAGACAGAAAGCTTTCTTAGCGCGCAAGCACATTAACGCTTTCCTACGCGCAACAACACATCGAGCTTGCGGTACTTGGCTTTTACTATCGCATAACGCACACTTACATACACCCAACAATAATATAAACATACATATTTATGTTTGGGAGAGTGTCAATGGATCGTGTTAAGTAAATGGATCGTGTTAAGTAAACTGCTTCTCTACGGGATGGTCCGAAACTTTCACGCGGTGAAACATCTAATATTATAAGGAAGAAGTATGCGAACATCACTAAAATGCGATACCTTCTAGTAGACGCTAACTAACTTTTCACTTCTAATGAAGTTTGATCATTCCCTTTGAATTTTCGTTAAAATACATGACTTTCGCGAGCAATATTTTGGATGTCCATTGTGTTCTGCAGTTTGACTCACACCGGAATTTTATTAGAGAACGACATAAAAATATGGCTTTAAGGTGCCTGGTAGTTTCGGAACAGCCTGTACATGTATACCGAGTATATGCCATATGAAATTCCGTGTATTTTGCGGAATATATACGTGCGAAACGTGTGCGTGTACGTGTGAGTGTGTGAACTGCATGTACAACGCTTGGCTGCAACCATGGCGTGATCTTCTCTTTTAATCTTTCCGCCGCGTCGCAATCATCCACGAGAAAGATCAAAATTTATTGTACAACAAAACTTACTGGAAAGACTATGATATTAAACTCTAAATGTAAAAGAGTCTCCTTTTTTAGTGAATGCTTTGGTTCTTTTTCTCACGCATAAAGTTGATGGATATAAATGCGTACAAGGTGTCTTAAATTATATTGTTACATTTGACTCGCACATTCTTTGATTAAATTTGAAGTTAATCTTATCAAAGTTTATTGAAATATCAGTTCTTTCACGACTGTTTAATTTTTCACTTTATTAAATACTTCATTAATTCAGAATTCATTAAAATTGTCATATTAAAAATATTGACATGAAATGTCGATATTTTTGCTAAAAATCGAGTCCAAATTTATTTAACTCGACTGTAAATCTCGACGGCTTAATTTCAAATCACCTTGTGTTCGTATTAGCAATATCTTTATGTAAATATATTCTTTTTAAAAGAATAAGAAAGGTAGTGACGACACATGACGTAGTCAAACTTATTAGGAAGTAAAAATGATATGCGCCATACATACGCACTTATGCTCGCTTACATAAAGCTAAGCCACTTCTGATTGCATCGAGAGCACCGCGGAAAATGCATTTTCGGCACAGTAAAGTATACCCGTGTATATATGTATCTATGTATATGAATGTATATCGCGTCTGTGTACGTGTAAGTGTGTGATAAAAGCGAAACGTACAAAAGGCGCCAACGCCACTATGGAAAGTCGAACCCCCATGGAAAAGGTATAAAATACGTGTGCATTATTCGAAAAGGAATAACGTTAATCGCCACTTTCGATAAAGATCGAATCGACATATATGTATACATATCGATTTAATTTCTTCATTTATTTGTTCACGTCATTCGTAAGTCTGGATCTACAATAGATGTTTTAAGCCTTAAGCCAGAAAGAAGAAATGAATGAATCACAATTAATTATTCTCCTCGTATTCGATTGTAATTGATCAATTTCTTACGGCTATATGGCTTAAACTCATTCATTATTACAATTGATTGAGCGTAATTGTACGTAAGTGGTGTGGTTGTAAGAATTAACTAATATAAAGCTTAGTCTACAATTGCGTAAGAATAGTTGTGTGATTGTAGTTGTAAGAATTAACCAATCATAGTCAAATATTCGATCATCATTAGTCAATTCTTACAACTACAACCACTTATAACTATGCTTACGCAATTGTAGAATATGAGCTTAAGAAGAATTCGACTGTGATCAATTCTTACAATTACAATTATTTACAATTATGTTTACGCAATTATAGAATGGACTTAAAATACAATCAGGTTAAGATGTGTTCCGTCTAAGGCCCTTTTCTACCAGTATAGATTAACTTTAATCTTGGTTTAATTTACTCTTTATCTTCTTCTAAAAATTAGAAAAAGATAGAGGGTAAATTAACTTGAAATGAAATTTAATCTATATTGATAAAAATGGACATAAGGGGATGTAAAGTCCATGCAGCCATTTCTTACGGTCATTTCTTATTCGATTTCTTTTTATAGCCATTCAATAGGTAGGTACGATAAATGATAACATTCGCATTAGTTTCGATTCCTCGATAAAAAAAGACACAGAGAAATGCCTGAGGCGGACGATCGCAGTAATATAAGAACTCTTTCCTTCCTATCCTTGATCCTTCTCTCCTTAGATTAGTGCGACTGAAAATAATCTGATTTACGAGCGTCAATAATAACAGGAATTGCATCGGACACGTTATCGATTATCGCAATTCGAACTGATGCACTCAATTGGATACTCCGATTTGTTTTTAGATAGATCGTAAATTGACATAATGATGGACATGAGCTTCGTTATATTTTCGGAACAAATTGATTGATTAAATTTAATTCACTCATGGATTTCTATTAATAAAAGTTATATGTGATTAACATTAAGGGAATCGCACACCGATATTTATCTTTGATTAAATATAATAATGTACAATTGTTTCCTTAAAATCATTTGCAACGATATTCATTACGTTTGTTTATATTTACTGTTATTCTAAACATTTCTTTTCGATAACATTACACGATAGTTTTTTTTTTATGCTCCTTTAGATCCAAAGGTGTAAATCCCAATTATGAAATCTCGTAATTCCGAAAATGTAGATATTACGAAAGAGAGAAAGACAGGAAAAAGTTTTTTTCAAAGGAAAGTGTAGGGAAAAAAAGAACATTCTATAATTGCGAGCTTTTCCTGTAATGGCTGTAATTGTTGCAAAATTCTCACAATGTTTTTAGTTATTAATATAACAGTGTCAAGTTATTATTCTAATTATAAAATAAAAGTTTAAATTTCATATTATATAATTTTCATACTTAGTATAAATCAATTATAAATTATGGAAATTTAATAAAATAGATTCCAGAGAGAGCTTACATACATCGTTTAAATAATAATGCATGTTTTTTCAACGTCACGATTTGATCGTGATAGTAACACTTATTTTTTTCTGTTAAAAAATCGATTTCAAGAAATGTAATGCGATTTCAAGAAACGTAATGAACGAACATAAATTCATGTGAATTAATCCGGTATGTCCTATAAAAATAACAATCTTTTGAAGAGAATAATTTAACACTAGGATCGAATCGAATTAAAAAGACCTTTCGTGAAAAGCCAGTTGATTTCCATAGAGATATTGGATTCTATCGCTATCCTACACATCATTGTCACAGCGAGTGTCATGACGAAGGTGTGCGCGTGGCATAACTTGGCTGTACATTCTAATGCCAAGTGACAAGATTTCACGTTAGGTGTGTGATCGACATATCATGATCCTGATGGCATATATGTATTCATAGGTCGATGGTAGTCGACGGCGTGTCGCGTTCGATTCAGTCCTGTCCCATCGTTTCGCATCGATTGTTCCGGCAAATATCGGACTATGCTCTGACCCGGTCACGTTGACATGAACCACTCAACAAGTCAACGACTCGCCGTTACTAAGTTAAAGCCGCGAAAGCATTTATACTTTCCCCTAAGGACTTTTTAAAGGGGATGCGCCCTTTCCGCGCTCATACGCGACCGGAATTCCCGATGAATATCTTGCGTTGCGGCCGCATGCCCTTGTGGAAAGGACCCTTTCGGACAGGAAATCTTTTCATGACACAAGTTAGCGCGGGCAATCGCTATTGCTGTTTTATTTCGAGTTTAAATAAAGTTATGAAAGCACTCATAAAAGTCATACGAAAAAATCCGCGGAACGTCGCCATTTTTCAATCTTTATACTTAATAAAAATATACTGCATATAAACATTTTACATATAAATTGCAATTACGGCATTGATCGGAGAGTTGTTAATTTTTGAATGGTTTATATACTTAAAAACGTTTTAAACGTTATTGAAGAATATAAAGAATGATGCCTCCAACATACTATAGGTAGCTGTTCCTATTAATGCGTCTTTAAGCCAACGTGCTTATTAATGAATTAATTATTAAATATTGTAACTTTAAATTTAGCTGCTTGTCAGAATCAATATTGGTTTTTCAATATATTTTTTTCTTATAGTATTATTTTTCTTATAGTATTTTTTTAATCTAAAAAAACGTTAATATTTTATAACGTTTTTAACAAAAAGGGAAATTTTTGTTCCTATATTAGAGTGCCCTTTCAATAGGTGATGGCCTTAATAATATATTCTCTATTTGTGAGTCTATTTCTATTTGATTCATTTTAACATAATAGTTACTAAAACAGATGATAGATGCAAGTTAATTGTTTCAATTAATATTACATACATCATTATTTTTATTATACTTACTATTTCAATGTACACTCATAATACAACGCTCTTAATTTTAATATAGACCACATTAATAGAGACAAGTTTAAAATTTTGCGAATATATTACTGCACTTACGTAAATTCCTCTATAAAATATTTGATATGAACCTTTCGATCTAAATTTACATCTAAATTTACAATATTATACTATACTTTAATAGGGTTGAAAAATAAAATATTATCTTTGATATAATATTAATTTCTATTAAATTAATAATATTAATTAATAATACATTAATTTCTATTAAATTAATAATTTAATTTAATAAAAAAATATCTTTATTGTGTTATTTTCTTTTATAGCTTGCTCAAAATATTTAAATACAAAGGCGTATTAATAGAGACAAACATAATGGTAGAATTTCACTTTTCTAGTTCTCATCTATGTAGTTGTTTTTGCAGACACACAAAAATGTCAATATTTTATGTAATTTTTTAGTAGATTTACAGTGAATTCACATATACATATATTAATTTAATAATGTACAAAAAATTCAAAAAGTTTTATTTTTGTCAGCAATTGGATTTATAGATGCTAAAAAATAAAAAATCTGCCCAATTAATATACTGAATGTGAATACATATCTACAAACAAAAAAAAACAAAAAGAGAACAATAAATATGCATAGATATCTCTATGAATATGCATAAATAACATTTGTTTTGCTATACATGTGCATTTCAGAAAAACATCGCTTTTTCGCGAACAGGCTCTGTGTATTGAAAAGTCCACCGTTTATTCTATAAAAAAATTTCTGTATTCTTTAATAAATATTGTAAGTTGCAATTATAAAAAATATCCTATTTATTTAACACGATGTGTTTAATGGAAATGATTATTATCAGCGCGTTTTAAGAAAATCAATTATAATTTCATTAAGGAAATATGTGAAGGATATGCGTTACATCAAGATATTTTTTTATTTTATTTCATTACATATCGAGTTTCCAGATATAATTCGAGGTGAGTGATGGTGTCGCGTATTGGAAAAGGAATTATTGTGAAAAGTCTTAATTTGTGACGCGAACGAAGCGTATAACTCTGCTTCATTTATCAATTTGATCATCGGTCATCCCGATATTGTGTGCTATTATCACAGACGCATTGTGTAACTAGAAATATAATTTTTCGATGCGAGACACTGCACGTTATCACAGACTGTTGATTACGAAGTTGCGACACGCGCGATTCGTTAAATAAGATTTAACGAATCAGACGGTTTTGATCTCATTGGATATCATTTAATTTCTTCATATTCTTTACAAGCGCTCCTCTTTCTTTTTTTCTTTTGTTTTCTATGATATGTAGTAGATAGCTGATAGATGTACCAATAAATTGATTAACGAAAAATTTTATATTCTTCTTCTTTACTAAACGTGTAATTATACTTTCGTGATCGTAAGTTCTTGAAAATATAACTTATGTGCTAGTAAAGTCAAGTCATAGAAATCTCTTTCATAATTTTTCTCGCACTCTCTATGAAGCTTGCTTCCGAGTTCGATAAGATTTATTGCGAATTCAATTGCTTGGCTGCGTTGTGCACACCGGTGCACACTAAAGGTCATCGCACACAGATTTAGTCTTGACCGATGAAACTTCAAGCATAAATCCTGTGAACAATATGGTAACTCAGGTTGAACAGCTCGATGATCAAGATAATAATACGCCTTTGCCAATATTACTATATGCTGCTTATATCAATAATCTGACTTTTCACATGCTTAATATGATATCAATCAGTTTAATCAAATTTTTCCATCGGATTGTTACAAAAATAGCGAAATAATCTCGCGCGTTTATACGTAAAATTTATTTCACCGGAATAATTTCAATATCTTCAACAAATACGCTTTTCCCTTACACCGATATACCAATCGCATAGCTATAAAATTGCTCCGTTGTCTCGTACAGAACTGTCTATATTGATTTCTGATCCAAACGACCTGCTACTTCGATTGAAAAGGAAGAGAAGCGAGCAGCAGCTGAACGCGGGAATAGGGACTTCGTAGAAATTCAGGAAATTAAATTATTATCATCTGTTCGTTTCGAAACTCGCGTGTGTCCGTCTCGGATGACTGACCCAGCAATAACTCGCACAGAGCTGCGGAATTTCCACGGACAATCGACGTTGTAGTAGAGCGGGATAAATATCGGGATCACCGGAAATCGTTCGGTCGCGATATTTGATCGATCGAGCGTAACGCGCAGTTCATCCAATGTGTGTGTGTGTGTGTGTGTGTGTGTGTGTGTGTGTGTGTGTGTGTGTGTGTGTGTGTGTGTGTGTGTGTGTGTGTGTGTGTGTGTGTGTGTTTTTTTTATCGCACA
>Ga0157363_1004382_pt1 | contig 13006 bp, 7 predicted proteins | sample AttsexASBM1_FD_111477 | JGI IMG/M metagenome (GOLD analysis project Ga0157363, IMG submission 111477) | Fungus gardens microbial communities from leaf cutter ant in Ribeirão Preto, State of São Paulo, Brazil - Atta sexdens ASBM1 | ecosystem: Host-associated > Fungi > Mycelium > Unclassified ...
GTATTCAACTGCCTCCTCAGCTTTGTGGTCGTAACTCGTAGCACCGTGTCCCCGGAACAACAGCAAGAGATCGACAGTTTGCGCTGTTTCCTGCCACATACTTAATCGAGCATGCCGTATCGCGTCAAAACGACGAGTTTGATATTCGATGTTCTACTGCAATATATACTTTTTTTTTCTTAGTAAAGTTTCGTGGTTCCACAGTATATTCAAGACTGGCGGTTTATACACGGATAACGTAAAAGTTCGAGAGATATTCAAAGGACCGGCTATTACAATTACGGTCTATTTTATAAGTAAAATACACACACTTTTATATCTTTATATATTTATAGATATATACAGTTGCCACTGCAAATTCAATTGTATATCGATGCCCTTTGTATGTATTTACACGTTTATTCATAATCCTGAGACATTGATCATAAAATTGGTTTATCGTTATTAATATACTTGTTTAGTTTATCTTATCTTATTCTGAGACAAAAGGAATTTATAAATATAAATCAATCAATATCAAGGCATTCAGAAAAAAACAGAGATTTTTCTTTCTGCTCACAGCGTAGTAATGGGTTTTTGCTATGGGTATATTTTTTATATATTAGATTTTTTTTTTTTAAGGATATATACATATACATAGAATGTTCAGGATAATGGTCCGCACTGTTTTTTTACATTTCCGACAATTAAAAAAAAAGGAAAGAAAGATGAATATTTATCGATTTCATGTAGACAAGCCATAAAAAATTTAAAAAAGTTTTTAATAAAAAAAGTCAAAGTTGAATTTTTTAAATAATTCAATTTTTTCCATAATATTATAAGAGTCTCCAAGACAAATTCAACGTACTATTGAGAATGTCACTTTTATTGAAGTTTTGTTAATCTTATACACAAAAGATACATGTATTATAAATATTCATATATAATAAAGAAAAACTATGTGATTTATATGAACAAATTTTATTTTTATCATATGTGAGTTTTAATTAATTTTTTAAATTTATGTAAATGTTTCAAATTACTTGCAATATAAAGCAAAAAAAATTCTGTTCTTTTTAACAAATTATTGGGTCCGGAAAGTTCGTGCCGATTTTGAAGGAAAATTGAAACGCAGAAGATTTAAATTTTTAATTTCATTTATTAAATTTAAATCTTTTACGGCACAAATTTTCTGGACAACCCAATACATATTACTACACGTAACAGTTATTACACTATTTTGATTCAAAATTGCACAACCTGTAATTATTGTCTCTCAAAGATTGAATATTATTTATTGATGTTTGATATACAAAAATTTCAAATATTCCTACAAGAAAAAATCCATCGGAGATAAATCCAAAAAATGTGCCGGCTATCGAACTGATCCATGTACTTATATTTCAAAGCTATTCTGAAAATAATTTTGAATTATTCGTGCATTATGAACTGAGCAATCATATGGATTAAATATATCAATAAAATCTGTTATAAATTAATAAAATTTATTTACGTAGTCTTTTTATTAATGGATATATATGATATACATATTATGTTTATACATATAAAATCAATAAGATTAATAAAGGTGACATTCTCAATAGTGCGTTGAACTTTTGAAGACCTCCTACAATATTATGAAATTGTATAGTGCTATTTAAAGAATTCAAAATGACTTTGATTTATTTTATTAAAAACATTAAAAAAAATTTTTTTATCGCATTGTAGTCCATATGAAACAGATAAATATTCACCTTTTTCTTTAACCATCTAAAAAAATCGGACCGTTATGCTAAATCCTGTACACACACACACACACACACACACACACACACACACACACACACACACACAGAGAGAGAGAGAGAGAGAGACACACACACACACACACACACACACACACACACATGTATATATATATATATATAATAAGAATAATTAAGAATCACGCTTGAAAGAAGAGACACAGATCCAATGCGACCAATATTCGATTGCTGCCTCCCAAATCGGTATTAACTTACAGATTTCGTTATCAAGACACATCTGTTACGATCATATAAGTTAGGAAAAGCTCATTTAACAGATGCACACTCAGTTTTGCTGTACTAATAGTACAGTATTACTCTGCTTCACACCATATTAGCTTACTGCGTATGTTAAGCAAATGAAATATGCCGAATTAAGGCTTGGTGATGGAAAGATTCGCAGCGTACAGATTTGTGAAATCTGTTTGCTTTTTTCTTTTTTTTTGGGAATGCTATTTAACGGATTTTGTCGCGTGTGTTTTAGCAGTAAGTTTCTTCGCTCTTTTCATAATGATAAACAAAAAATCGACAGAATCGTAATATGATTTAGGAATATAATACGTGGAAAATTAAGAATTCTTTAGTTCGAGAAAAAATATTTCGAGAAAAAGTGGAGAGGTGTGTGCGTGTGTGAGAAAAAGAGAAAGAGAAAGAGACATTAAGATACGTAAGTCTCTTGTAAATATGTTTGCCTCTTCAATATCATTACATTAATTATCGTAATTATAGCATGATACTATATATGCGCCTCGCGTCGCTTAATTTTAAATGAGAACAAAACATGTGTACGATGCGAAAAGCGAACGAAAATATATGTTCGTTGAATACTTTACTTTTTTTGGACAAAAATGCTCAGATGTATGGGTCGATTTACAGACGACGATATACGTATTATTCTCTTAAATATAGTAAGCCTCAATCATCTCTTTTTACTACTTTTTCACAGTAGAAATGCATTAAGAACAATGGATGTAATAAATTAAAAGATATAATAAGATAATTTTTTATTGGTCAAGACTTCATCGCCGAATTATTTCAACCATAAATGTAGCTCCTTTCTGGAACTGATTTATATATATATATACAGGATTATACACAGGTTTGTTGTTTTCTATTTTAGTAAGATTCTTTGATTCTTCAACTTTCAATTGATTTATATAAAAATCGTAAGATATATAAGCCATCTTTGTTTACAAATCAGCTTGAATGATGATTTTATATGTTAAAATTAAAGAAACAAACTTTTAGTCACTAGTTAAATTCATTGCTATACAACATTCATTAAAGTTTGTTATTTTCATTAAATTTTCATTAAAGTCTGTTAAAAATATTTACTTTCCAAGTTAACGATGGAAAACTGTGACAGGTATCGGTAAGATGAAAGTTGTAATACAATTTATATTATTGTAAAATATTTATTAAGTTGCTGTTCGTTGTCTTCGAGCAGCTCGATCCTCTATTTCTAGATAATACTTATTGAATATTATTTTCAATGTCGGGTACATCAAAGGCAAAAGCGGCAATTGCGACAAGCTAATATGCATATTATCATATGCAATGCCAACATTATCTAGTTTAGGACCATTTTCCGGCAAATGAGGTATTACAGAATAACGTTGACTAAAGTGCGTCAATAGTGTAAACTTTGATTTCATTTTTTCGCCTGCCTGTATAGCCTGCGAGACCGTCGAATGAAACTTCAGTTTCGCGTCTTCTATCAAATCGTCCTCCATTGTCGCTTCATGGATGAGTAGATCGCAATTTTGACCAAGTTCCACGAGACGCTCACAGGGCATAGTATCGCCACTAAATATACAATATCACATATATAATTCATGTAGCATCAAAAAAGAATACAATATTTCGAACTAAATTATAAAATAATTCAAAGAATTATTTAACTATGTTTTCTACTGTTGAGTGAACAATTGACTTGGGATTTTAAAGAAAGATTTATAAAATTACTACACTTACCTATATACTATTTTCTTCCCATTATGGAGTGTCACAGAAACGCCATAAGAATAAGGACAATGTTCGACATATACTGTCCTCACGGCTTGTACGTTCAATGTATTGTACATGTTTCTGTATTTATACAACTCTGGATTATGCGAGTCCATATAGAACTCGTTGTTTTTTATCAATGTCATTCGATGTAAAATAGGTTCAAAACGTATATGATACATATGCAACCAGACGTTGATATGCCCTGGTGCTAACAGATACAAAGGATCTTCCGTAACCTTCCTTCTCGCCTTCAGCAAACCAATCAATCCTATGTGATGATCCGCGTGCATGTGCGATATATACACTCCCTAAAATACAATTCAAATTTTACAAGTCGCCATTGCGGAATTTACAAAAAAAAAAAAACGAAATAGAAAAAAGAAATATTTATAGAAATAAATGATCGTCTTACTTTTATCGTTTTTAAGATATTGTGCGCCTCAGACTTTCCATAGATCTTCACTATCTGACCAAACGTTCCCTCTCCGCAATCTAGTAACATACTGTGGTCTTTATCCACTCGTAGAAGTATGCCGCTCGTGTTTCTGACTTTACTTGGTATGCTAGATCCAGTGCCCAACATGACAATCTTCGGATACTCATTGTCAATATGTAACGTCTTCGTTCGAGCATTGATTTCTGTTTGGAGTTCCGCCAACGCATCTAAAATACCATCAATCTCGAAAACTTCGTTCACATATTCCTCTGGATGCAGCGATATCTCATTCTTTGTATCGAATTTCAATTGTGGCTGTAGATGAACAGTGTGATGTGTTTTGGGACGATGTATAATGGGCAGATCTTCTTCCTAAAAAAAAATTGTATTTAATTATTTTTAAATTACTAGGTATTTCTAAGATTAAATAACGAGTTCGTAACAATGTGTCTTACCCTTATTTTTTTTTGGAAGCTTTCCTCGTTTAAGAAAGGAAATATCTCAGGGTGTAGCATATGGAGTTTGTGCTGATGTCTGTGCATCGCTTCAGTGCCCATGCATTGATTCTCTTCATTCACGACTATATGACGCGTATTAAGACCAAATTTGCTCATCCACGTCACATAGCGAGAATTATCCATCACTTCTTGTGGAGTAAAATGAATGACGCAATATGGTATATCATTTTTGTTCGCCGTTCCCATTTGATGCTGTACGAAGGCAGGATGATTTACAAAATTCTCTAAGTAATCTTCTGATGGACACTCTACAACTGTACACAAGTAAAATTTAAAATAAAACAAGTAAAAGATATTAAAATGAAAACTTAAGACTCCTATCCTCTCATCACTATTATTTCAGATTGTGATGTCAGAAATGAAAAAAAAATAAACAATAAAAGTTTTTGCAAATCATATTAATATGGAAATATTTCAATAAAACAATAATCGCCAGAATCGATTTGTAAATATACCAAAAAAGAGAGCATTTTTACCTCTAAGATACACCTGAATAAATCTTGAAAAATCATTATTTGGGTCTCCTCAGAGAAGAGAGAACAATCATTTGTCTGGGAAATAATAGGAACATTACTAGAATTGCTTAAACAGTAAAAAGTGTAGTAAAAAGTGAGATTATTTACATATATGGTTAAGAAACGAAAAATAATGATTTTAGCCAGAAACGTAAGTATATTCTTCATATAAAGGTCGCGAATTACTTTAGCATTATGTAGAGATACACCAGAATGCATCACGTAGAGGTACAGTCCGCCTAGCATCCCTCGATAGAGAGAATAAGACTTCACAATTCATTATTCCTGTAATGTTTTTTTCCTGTAGCGACTCCGAACCCTCTCTGCCATGCATGCGTATATGACATTGATAAAGTGAGCGAATTTACATTTCATGTGCATTTTCATCAGAATTTGATCATACTAAACTTATTCTTTGAGGACTCAAATAATGATTTTTTTAAGATCTATTCAATATCTTGGGGTGAAAACAGACATTTTTTAATCCTCCTTTCTTTTTTCTTTGTTAATTAATAAATAATCATATATCTGAAAATCAGGGTTAGGTAAGTTAATGTTTTTTTTTAAACTGAATAAAGTTAAAGTTAATGCCTAAGTTTTACAAAATTAATAAAGTTAAAAATTGAAGGAATAAAAAATTAACTTAACATAAGTTAAGTCAATATTGAATTAATTTAAGTTAAAAAAAGTTAATTTTGAAAAAGAATTATTTTTTAGATCAAAAGATCTTAATTTTTCTTAAAATGAGATTAAATAATTACAATATAGATTATTAAGTAAATTTAATTTTTTTATTCGTATGTAATATAAAAACACATAACGATATAACTATATATAAGTTATTTAACTTTAAAAAGCAGCCACATAAAGAAGATACAAGATCAGTTTACTTTTTAATAAATCTTAAGCCGTAAGAAATTGATCAATTACAATCGAATACGAGAAAAATATTTGACTGTAATTGGTCATTTTCTTATAACTTAAAGTTTAAAACACCTATTGTAGATGTGGACTAAGACTTAGTCCAGACTAGACTTGGCAGAAGGCATAACTGCATAAATCAATTAGAGGGCTATATTAGCATCTTAAGAAATTACTTAAGATGATCTTAAAATATGAACAGATTACGAATATACGTCCTTAATCTTATTATTTTTCTAAGATATTTAAAAGAGATAAAAAAATTGTTTACCTTAAATAAAAGTTAAAAAGTTAAAGTTTAAAAGTAACTTAAGTTAAAATTTAATACATTTAAAATTAACTAAGTTAAATTAAAAGTTATTAACTTTTTAATTTTTTTTTAACTTTTAACGTTTTAATTAGTTATTACCCAATCCTGCTGAAAATGAATTATGTATAATTAGAAATGAAAGCTATGTTCAGTTATGACAAATTATCAAATTAATAATATGTAGAAATAAATATGATTTAATTTCTCCCCAAAAAACAAGAATTATATTTTATAAGTCTAGTGAAGACAAATTTATTGGAAAATATTTCTATTCAAATATAACTTGTAAGAATTTGTTTTCTTGCTTTTGATATCACAATCTGAAATTAGTGATAAATAGAACTTTAAATAAAATACTTTGTTAACATACTTATAAAAATAGGGCCTGGTGTTGCTGGCGAGCAAACATCCTTGCTCAAAACAACTGTGCCATCAGGAAGAGTAATATCTGCACCAGTTTTGAGTTGACCGAGTAAAGGCCCAGGTTTCACTCCTTTTTCTACACATTTTTGCAAGGATAATGTACCCGCTCGAGGTTGCAATTTGCAAATGTAAGACATTACAGACGATATTCTATTGTCAGACTCCTGATCGATCTTCTGGACTTTAGACTTTTTTTCTATTCTATCAGGTACTCGCTTGCTATTTGAGTTAGTCTTATAATCATAATAATTTATATTGATTATATCTTCTTCTACATCAATAGGCTCTGTCTTTTGCACATTTGAATTTATAATGGAAACATATGAAACGGACATTACTGAATCTATATATGGCTCCGACTCATTACATTTGGCCTCATTAATCTTCAGAGCCTGTAGCAGCACAGTTTTCTTAATTGTATTAAATATTTCCATTGTCCCCTTGGGACAATGTATATTGATTTTTGGCACTCCAGCATCCTGTATCGTTAGAAGCATTCCCGGCATGCCGCCCAAGTTATTCCAAGTTGCTGATGTTATAAATACGTGCTCCAATTTGATTAGCTTGTACTTATGCTCATATGCCAATCTCTGCGTTCCTTCGCCACAATTAAAAATATACCTGGTGTGACCTGCTGTCAAATAGACACATCGTGATGTACCATAAGCTCCAGTACCCAGAATCTATAAGTGATAAAAAAATATTCATAATTAAATATTCAATATTTAATCAAATCCGAAACATTCTCGTTCGACTGACCTGCAACGATACCTTCGTGTTTCCAATATATTTCGCTGACTTCTCTTTTATCTTCTGTCTCATGCGTTGCATGTCAAGCATATGTTCGACGGAACGTGGCATGATCTGGTTGTTGTAAATCGACGAGAATTGCTTATAGGGTGCCGACAGGTTATGCCGGAAGTTTCGGCTAACGGGAAAGAGTGGCAACATGCGATAATTATGCTTTATGACATGACATACGAATGAGCACACGTTGGACCTCATTCGTTCGGTCTTCTTTCTTATCGTGTACCAAGTAATGTATCAAGAACCTTCGGTAGTGACACCGGTAATCGCAGACAGGAAAAAATTACACATGCAATGATGCAAATAAAGAGTCATTGCATCCTTATACTTGACACTATCACGACCTCTAATAATTGATAACCTACAACAAACGACATGACGAACCCAATTGCTAGGCTAACGGATCTGAATCTGAGCCATAGTATAATGGTATATTTTCATGAGTCGCCGGCTGTTTCAGGCTGCGATCAAAGTCTCACTACAAAGTTTTGAAGCGTTTGATTAACCAATTAGAAAAAAGAATTCATACCCTCAGGGTACGGTCAATGCGATGCTGCAAACGTTTTGAAGCGTTTTTTAACTGGTCGGTTTATAAAATTCTTTCTTCTAATTGATCCATCAAATGCTTAAAGCATTTATAGCGAGACTTTGACTACAGCGTCAGTTACAAAAACGATCACGTGATCAAAATTGAAGCTTGATATTCGTCAATTTCGATCACGTGATTTCTTTTGTCGTCGAAACAGCTGGTTGAAGCGGCTTGTAAAAATGTACCTTAAAGGTATCTTTTCATGATAACTCTCTCTTTTCTTGCAATCACTTTCTTTATATTCACGCGAGTAGACGACGCGGCGTGTCATATTTATGCGCAATTATTGAGTAGTTATTTCATTACTGAGGATCATGTCGTGCCGCTCTTCTTTCCATTACTTTTTGAAACATAATTGCGAAAAATGTTAAATATAATATGAAACGTCATACTTTATAAATATTCACAGTATACGATTACTATCTTAACAGCACAAAATTGACTGTAAGTTGATTCTAAGTTGACTATAGCTTCTAGACGTCTGAAAAATAGACATTCGTAATGGAAGTTGACTTTAGACTTGGAGACGTCTCTAAGTCATATAAAGTCCCACTTTAAAGACTGTAAGCCGACTTTAAGTCAACTATTCCAGGCTGTGATCCGATGCCCACAAGCTCATAAACAGCATTCATCCTTGTTTAACTATAATTAAACAACAAGGATGAAATGATTCTACATTTAAGCTTTGTGAGCGTAAATCGCATTGACGTTCTAAAGTCGATATTGGAACGACGTTTGTACAAAGTCGATTTACAGTCGACTCTAAAAGCCTGACTTAGCAAAGTCAACTTATAGCCATATCGACTTAGACATATCGATGTTTGTGCTGTTAGAATAGCCCTTAATACATCTTTATACCTATATCATTTGTGTTCTACGCTCAATGTTTTTTTTTTTGAAATACTAATGCCCATTTAATGTAAATTAACTTTAATCTCGGTTCAACTTTTCTTTGTCTTTTTCTAAAGAAAGTTCTAAAGATAGAAAAAAGACGAAGAATAAGTTGAACCGAGATTAAAGTTAATCTATTGATGGAAATAGGCATAAGGCCCAGTTTCACAATTTACAGTTAACTTTTATTTTAGGGGCTTCGCACAAAGGAACAGGGAACAGAGAACAGAGAATAAGAATTTCAACCTATCAGAAACTATGTATTTCACAATACATGATTTCTGATAGATTGAAATTCTTATTCTCTGTTCTCTATTCTCTGTTCTTTTTATTGCGGAGACCCTTATTTATTCTCTTTCCAATTCTAAAATTAAAAAGAGATGAGAAACTAGTTGAACCTTAGTTAAGAGTTAATCGTGAGTTTGTGGAACTGGGCCTAAGAGCACCTGGGGCTCTATTCTAAAGTTCTAGGGAAATACTATAGTCTTTGTAACGTGTATACTGTAGCATTTCCCTAGACTTTCATATATGTTTCTTTTCAAGAATAGAGCCCTTGATCAAATACTGATCTCTTGTTTATCCTTAAGGGCCGGTTCCCAGCAAACGAGAATGAATCGATTGAAATTTTTTTCTATCCGAATGTGTATTTTAAATAGCGAATTTTTTTTTGCATTTAATTGAATTCAATTGGATTCAATTAAATTCAATTGCATGCAATTGGATTGAAGAATTGCATTTCCTATTGAAAATTTTGAATTGAACAGTATTCACAATGCACAAAAAAACTAACTTATTTTTAAATTGAAAGGCATAGAGATATGCTCCATGCAATTCCTATAAATGAATAAAAATGCATTCAAGATGAAAAGCATTCATTTTAACATTCGTGAATTAATATTTCTGAAAATCTGAATCCATTTCAATTCATTTCAATCCTCATTTACTGGGATGTTATAAAAGACATTTTCCTAATATAAATTATAAGTTTTTTTAACACAATAACAATAATAAAATGCATTTAAAATGTAATATATCTTCAATTTATAGCCACACATATTAAAAAAATATTATTTTATTCACTAAACTTTTAGGTTACTCAATAATTAAATTTTTTGGACAGTTGACCTTGAATTATTTTTTTTTGTAATTTGGAATATCAATTTTAAGACATTTGAACTATATTTTTCCTTTAAACATTTTTGTTTTAGAGTTTTATATTTTTATATGAAACAGTACATTTTTCTCATTTTGTTAACTATATTTAGTTTAATAAAATTTGTTATAAATATATACAAATACTTTCTAAAGATGTCAAAAAATATATAACATTTAATAATTTATATATACTTACTTGTAAAAATGATGAAAACTAATCCAGGATACAAATGACCGAACGTGCGTAGTAGTGCCTAAAACTAAGATATGTACTAAGGACTAGTTCGCACGATTAATTATTCATAAAAGGATGACACACAATCATATATGGAATAGATGTTTCATATGGTTTATTTATTTGGAATCAAAACGCAATGGAAAAAACAAAATTTATTATTATTTTGTGATAATTACGGACAATTATTTTTGTTTAACGTAACATTTTTGTCTCGCTTGAGTAATACTCAAGCTCGATTATACTTCGAACGGTACATATGAGTCATAAAAAAGGAAATACTTTCATGCAAATAACGCAATTTATGCGATTTCTTCAAAATTAATATAGTTTGTGTAATTAATAATTTAGTTAACTTTTTGTTTTCGTGCATCTTTCGATATAAAAATCCGTATAAAAAAATTGAGCTTAACTTTGGAATTATTTGTCGGTAATAAAAGAAATATTTCTCTTTTATATTAATCTCTAGCCATTCCATTGACTCTAATCATATCTTACAGACATCGTCTATAAATAAAAATTCAACCTTTTTATATCTGCTCTGAATCTCTCAATGGTGACAAATTGCAAACATGTGTTTGATATTCGTTTTTAAAAGTTTTTAACCGATAATTGCATAATATTATAGATAATAGCTATATATTACATTTTTCAGATAATATCTTCCCTCTTATGGATGGTCACGACATTGACGTGGTGGAAAGGCTCAAAACCCGAAGGATATACGCGAAAAGAATGGTTAAGTATCTAAAAATTTTCAGATTCTATCTAAATGGTATATCTACATACATAAATTTTTAGATACTTGAGTAAAATCGTTCTCTTTGTCGCATTCAAGGTCGAGGAAGCCTCGAGCCTAATGTAGCCATCGCCGATTTAGTTGAAAGTGAACGAACCGATTCGTCGTGTCACGCGTTTGCTTCGGGAGTGCCGTTCAAATTATCGGACTAATAGACATTTCAAATCCGATGGAATTCTAATTATAATTAATTATATAATTAGTCCACGCGTGATTATAGTATATTATTCGCGAGTATTTTACGCGAGTGTCCTGTTTGAGAGGATGTCAATCTAATTCTAAAAGGAGGAGGTCTGGGAAAGACATAGATACCGGTGAAGCAACCTTGCGGTAAATATCATTTTTTGCTTATATAAAATCAGTATTTTCTTTCTGTTCATTCTTTGTCAAGTCATTTTATTTTATAATTTAAAAATGATTAAAAATAATAATTAAAAAAAAGAATTATTTTAAAATTTTATAAATAAGTATTTTTAAGATTTTTTTTTAGAAAATGTATAATTATTTATATAAATATCTAATTGAATATATGATGAATTCAGGTGCTTATAAAAATTATTATATATTTTTAAAATGATATAATTATTATATGATTATTCAAGAGAAACTTTGCGTTTAGTAAATATTTTAAAAATATCAATTGATTTTTTTCTACTCTGTTCTAATTTGGATTTTAAATTCTTTTTGTTACAGATTCATTGTAGTGACCTTGTAAATAACTCCGCTTGCGCATTTGGTTGGTGAATGATGAATTAATATTTTCTATTGATAAAAATAAATAAAGGACAAACGAGCTATATATTGGGAATTGGCACAGTGATCGTAATTCGCTTCAAAAAAGCTTTATCTTAAATAAATGAAATGAAAATTGTACATGTTTCAACTAATATTTTAGCCTTCTTCAGCAAAAACATACGATGAACAGTCATGATCCATGAAATTGCAGACGTAAATTTATAATATTAATAAAAATTGATATAATTTGGTCGCAATCATTGTGCAGTAACCCTTAATCTAAACTAGTTCTACATTAGTTGCAAGCCGATCGCAAGTTTGTTGCGATCGGCTTGTAACTAATATGATAATCAATATGAAGCTTGCATTTTGAAATCAACGCTTCATATTGACTGTTGCAACAAACTTTGTTGCGATCAGCTTGCAATTAATGTAGAACCGACTTTAGAGAGTTGTTCTCATCAGTTGCAAGGCTGGATGATAGTAATGATTAAAACTTTTAAATTAAGAATAATAACTAAGAATAATAACTAAAACCTTTTTTTTTTAATTTCATTAATATACTATATAGTTAGATGCATATGTGCATTAATTTAATAAAAATATACGGATAAATATATTTTATATATATATATATATATATAGAGCCATGGAATATATATATATATATATATATATATATATATATATATATAAAATAAATTAAATTAATATATAAAAAAATATAAAAAAAAAAAAAAAATATATATAAAAATATATTATATTTTTATATAAAAAAATATAAAAAAAATATATATAATATATATATATATATATATATATATATATATATATATATATATTCCATGGCTCTATATATATATATATATATATATATA
>Ga0157363_1004383_pt1 | contig 13001 bp, 14 predicted proteins | sample AttsexASBM1_FD_111477 | JGI IMG/M metagenome (GOLD analysis project Ga0157363, IMG submission 111477) | Fungus gardens microbial communities from leaf cutter ant in Ribeirão Preto, State of São Paulo, Brazil - Atta sexdens ASBM1 | ecosystem: Host-associated > Fungi > Mycelium > Unclassified ...
AACAAAAAAATTCTAAAAAATTCTGAAATTTACATAAAAATTAAAATTTTGAAAAATTTTATAATTAATTCTAAGAAAAATTTTCACCAGACTATTTTGGTAAAGATAAAGATTAAAAAAAATACTCATTTGAAAACTTCTACATATTGAAACATTAATTTATTAATATTTCAATATTACATGATAATTTATAAAAAAGCTTTTAGAATTATATCTGATTCAATTCTACAGAATAATATGCTTTTTTAATACTCCTGTTGTATTATTTGCCTCTTCTATTATTTGTCACTATAACAATATAAAAATTAATTAATATTAATATAAAAGATTTTTATACCAACTGATATAAGTTCTCCATTTATATATTCAAATTGTGTAATTGCTTTAGCGTGACATGGCTGCTGATTTTTTCTACATATTTCAAGAGTAATTGAGCCTTCTTCCCACAGTAAAATGTTTCCCCATTCGCAGCCTGATACAATCTAAAAACAGTATAATCTATATAAGTTAAAAATGACTAAATTAAAATATTTGATACATTTGAATAATATATGTTTACCTTGCCATCTGGCATGATATATACGCCCACAATGTCAGAGATCTCTGTCTGACCAAATTTACCAATTTCGCCTTTTAATTTAAGCCCAGTAAATGTTTCAGAAATTTTCCAAAATTTTATATGTCCCAAACCACTTGTTGCTAAATATCCAGGTAATGATGGAGATACCGTTATATTGTAAACATCTCTATTGTAAGATTTACATTTTAATGCTATTTCAGATTTCTGCCAGTCCCAGAAGGTAATTGTGTAATCTGGATGTCCTCCTTGTGACACCAGCAACAAACCATCCGCACTTCAAAAATATGTAAAATATATGTAAAATATTTAAATATTTAAAATATAAATATATTGAAGAGGTAAATGCGATCTTGCGTTTTAAATTCTTTATAAATTACCTATATTTTAAGTGACGATAAGACTTCATCGTGCCATTGTATAAAATTGTCACGATATCCATTGAAGGCCATTTGTAGATTATTATTGGAGGTTTACTACCATTTTCACCAATGGCAATATGATCAAACATTGGATTTTTCTAAAGAAACGGCAAAATAATATCATGGGAAATTATACTGTATGTTTTCGAAATTTTTATTTTCTTTTCAAAAAAAATTTATTAAAAATTAACGAAAAAATTGGACTTTATTTTTTTGCATTTTTGTTTTGACAAGATTCTTTGCATACAAGTTTTTATGTACCAAGCAAGTATGGCTGTTGTTTATAATATAGATATAAATAATTAAAGAATACCGTCACGTGTCCAATTCCACCACCCATGTATCCTCTTCTAAACCACAGCTTTTTGGTTACGGTATTTAAAAAATGTAAAATGTTACCAGAAGCAAAGACGACAACATTCGGTTCTATCACACAAAGATTAAAATATCTCTGACAATCGTATGAAAACGAATGACTATAATATTATCTAAGAAACATATATTTTCAATTTTGTTGAAACTCCTATAGTTATTTCATTACCCAAATCACAATTACATAAAAATAACGTTAGAATGAATTGTGATCAAAAAGTAAAATTATTTTAGAATCATTTTTTAATGTTATTTTAATATTATTCATTATGTTCAATGCGCCATCGCAATATCAGCGAACATTCGCGCGGCTCGAAAAAAGAAAGAGAAAAATCTAACGATCATTTTACAGTTGTATAACAAAGAAGGATACTGAAACTGTAAAATGTTCATGGGCACTGTTCCATTCGTCACGCGTTTTGCTCCGGATATGTATTTATTCGAATCAGAGGTTTCCTCATGTATTCTGCCATCATCACTTTCCACTTTCCACTTTTTCTCATCATGAAAATCAAGTTGGTGTTTCTGCCACTCGTCTTTCAACATTTTGTCTTTCGACATTTTATCAGTAAAAATGTATTGATAATAAATATATTACTAATAAATATATTTCCGTTTATATTATCTGGCGTATTAAAACGATCCTGGGAAGAAGATACAGCGCATTTGCTAATACATATATGATATGCAAGGTAAATGTGCAGCTTCAAGAATAGTAAAAGTTTTCGATATGTATCCATAGATACGTAGTTTCTGTTTATTCGATAATCTCATTCAGTTTAATTTGCGTTTCCTGAAATATTTAATTTTAAAACAATGCATACACAAAAAATGATTCTAATAATTTATAGGATACAAACAGAAATTTTTATTCCTTTCGGATCTTACTACCTCATTCATTTGAATTTTTCCGCATATTTTTAAGACGAGATTCAGCAATGAATTGGAATCGATGAAAAAATATATATAAGCCTTAAATTTTATCAGATGGTAATCTATTCAGTCATATTTTTTATTTAATCAGTCTCATCATTTAAATCGAAAGTCTGATTTAATAATATTATAAATAATAAGATTTGCACTATATTTTCGACGCTACGACTTTATCAGTAATGTCGATAATGTAGTTCTTATGATTCTATAAAATTGATATTGGTGTCGCTAGTGTAAAGGACTTCCAATCATCATTTGAAAAAGGCCGGAAGCCGGTATGGCCGCCATTGCCAATGTCCGCCAATGATTCTTCTTGATATCCCTCAGGTTTCTCTCTGCTGTAACTGAATCGTGAATTTAAATCATAGGCATGCCGCATGATATAAGAATATCTTATGCCATGATCAAAACTTGTGTGTACCTATAATTGCAACTCACGTTTCATGACTCAATTAAGACTCTTCTTTATGCTAATTACCCCTATGCTGAGAGGGCTGAAAGGGAGTGATTACAAATCCAGAATCTTAAAAGTATAGGACTTCTAGAGAAGTGACGAGGAAGGATTGTATTGTCGCAACTATCTACGAGAATATATTATTTTACGAGAATATATCAATAAGAATAATATTATTTCGAAAAATATCTCAATCAGAATTTAAACCTGAAATTTCTGATTCCGGGACGTCATATCAAAATTCGATTATGAGATTTCGACAATATTTATTCTTGATGACTAAAGCCATATTTTTTGCAATAAAATTATTCTTAGGTTTAGGTTCTCTTTAACATCTTATTATTAACATTTTTATAAAAAATGCTCATTAGCATAACAAAATTATTAAATTGCAATTTTAATTATTATTATTCGAGTTCTGCTTATTAAACGTTTCAAGATTGGAAGAGATTTCGGCGCGCAGAATCAGATATATAAATTCACAAAAATATTTAAACATATGAAAATCGCTTTGAGCGAATATAGAGTTTCTTCTTTAATTAGATAATATTGTTTTTTCATTTAATAATCTTAGTGCGCTCTAAGTTCATTTCATACATATAAATAAATACGTTTCATAAAGCATAAAACTTATATAAAGTAATATTGTTACGAGTCGACATTGGAAGCCGATAACAAAATATTATATGTAATTTTCCCATTCTTTTTCATTTTTTACGCGAAATTATTGCGCATTGTTTCAATATTTTAATTATGCATGGAAGAATTTTTAATTCTGTAAATGCAATTAAAAGATTAGACAATTTGAATTTTTATGATATAAACAAGACAATTACAAAATCCTGTTAAATAAAGACAAATGATGCTTACAAGAGCTGTGAACATCAAATTAAATAGAATAATGCAGTCTATATTGCAATGTTGCAATGATATCTCATTACAATCTTTCTAAAAGGGGGCATTTTAATTAATGTTATTACTACGTTGCAGCAACATTTTACATATTTTTACAATGTTGCAATCCTCCAATGAAATATTTCTGCAATCTTTCTGTGCTATGGGGATAATATATCAAAGTTTTAATGTTGTCTTTGAAATATTTTTATAGAGAATAATGTTTTAGATAATAAAAATAAGACGATAGTACAATGAATCAAATTCGTTTATTTAAATTTATTTAATTTCAATAGAACGCCGCGTATGACTAATGATACGACAATGATTTGTAAAAACAGAATGTATTAAAAAACTCGATCCTTCAATATAAGTCGCTAATCTTTAGGTAGGAAGATTCCTCAGCGTAATATTTTTTTTTCTTGTAATTACTAATTGTAAGTTAAATTTGACAACACAAATCGAGATAAGATGGAGTACCTAAATAAGTGCTAAACGTACGGTTGCGATCATTTTAATTTACAAGTGTTCACTGTATGGTTCATAATAATAGTAATAATAATGATAGTATTTTATACAACTTCGCTCTCATTGATCGTCAGATAAAAACACGCGCCTTCACGTACACATCATCTTCAGAGCCTGCTTGCGACGATACTATTTTATGCAAATTATTCACATATTTCAAATTCAATCGTCCCTTTCCCCCTGCATGTAACTATAATATCGACGTATTATTCTTTAAAGCTCTACACTGATTTAAACATACATACGACAATCATTTATATGATTCATTGCAATAAAAATTATCCTTTTACATCGATCACAAACCCAATGATACCTTATACACAAATCTTATTTCACGCAAATCACCAAGAGGTTTCCTATTCACTCACGCCCGATAAAGTACACTAACTCACCAAGTATTCAGTGAAATCATTATTATATGTATAATGATCAAATAAATGCATTAATCATCTAACAAGTTAAATAGGTCGCGCTGGTTTATATATATTTATATAATTTTTTACACGGTTTGAATTATTCGGATTGTTTGTTAGATATACTATATACCTGTGCATTCTCTCTCTCTCTCTCATCTAGTAGATGTAAGTTTATCACTCGCGCACGCGTCTCATATCACTGTATACGTTCCATCATTTGTTACCTTTCGAAAAAAAAAAAAAGAAATCAATTTTATTAGCATTATTGTTGAATAATAATGTATCCTCGGTTGTATGAATGAACATATCATTTTGACTGAATAAAAAGTATGGAACAAGAAAAACTTTCTTTGTATTATTTATATTATAACAAATTCATGTATCAATACATTAGTATAAGCTATCACAAGTAAGCTTACATACATACATACATATCCATATCCATTCGACAAGAAATTTAAATGGCCAATAGTGTGCACAAAACAATTCTGTGGACTTATAGCGTTTCTCTTAACTCGCATAGAAAAAAATGCTAAAACGAAACTTAAATATAGTAGTATTATAGGTTTCGTGGAAAATTTTATATAGAGAAAATTCATCATGTATGAAATATATATATATATATATCGAATCATTTGAGGGTAATTCTCAAGACTGGTTACTTTTGCTATATCTACCATTTTTTGTGTAATTCTAATTATCTGGGAATTAATTTGTAAACGTTTTTGTCTTATAGAATTATTGTTTCTTAGACAATCGATTTTCTCTGAGAAGCAACCTTTTATTTCATTACATGAAATAGCATCGCTAGCAGGCAATTGTCCTATTATCCACAACGGAAACTCGAATTTTTTTTTTTTTAGAATCCTATAACAAACAGTTCACCACGTTTTGGGCTTACTTCCCTAACAAGGGTGTAGTTTCTTTTTGCAGACTCGGTTTTAATAAGTATAATCAATATTTGTCTATTTTTTATGGTGATGTCATAAGGATAATTACAGCTCAAAGGATACAATAATTATTTTTTAACAGTGTTTCTCATTCAGATGTGCAAAACATGATAGACAAGGACTATGGTAATTCAGTCCTGCATTTCTTCTGGCATATCGTGAGGATTAATAATGCCTGGTACTGCCATTTGCTGCCGCCTTTTTTCTTCTTGGGCTAGCCGTAAAGCTGTTTCTCGTTCCTCCAAATAAAGCTCAGAATCATCTTCACCCGTATATTCCTACAGATAAAAATTTACAATTTATTTTACAATTTATTTTAAAACTTAAAAAATAATTTTGATTCTAACAGCTATTATTTTATCCCATTATTTATAATCTGCAAAATAATACTAACTATTTCATATATATTTTTAGATAAACGCACAAAAATGTTGAATATTACTTACTTTGATTTGCACGAGAAAATCTCTGAGGTGTTCCTTGAATGCGTTGATATCTTGATTAAGATGAAACAAACCTTGTACAGTTATTTTAATCTGATTATCGGTTAAATGCGGAAAGGCTGCTTTAAGCAATCTTGCAACAAATTCTTGTATATATAAAGTATTATCAGGCACAGGGCCGAGCGGCACCTGAATTTTCCCACGTTCAATCAGTGTAAACATATAACCGAGAATAGTCGCGTGCATAGTCAGGCCTATACACATTAATAAAATCAAATACATAAAAACAATATATATATTGATTAATATTAGGTGTAGTAAAAAGAAATCCATTATTTTTGCATGAAATTGAATGGAAAAATATGGATTTCTTTTTACTACACCTAATATTAATGTAAATATTAATTAATCAATGACAACAGTATTATTACTTTACCTGCAGTGTGTGATGTATCTGTGACAACACTGAATACATGTTGTAGAATATCCGTAAAGTATGTTTGATAAAAACTTTGACCCGCCTGTTCATGCTGTTCAATATTTAATAGAAGTTGGTAAAGAATTTGTAATCCTGTATCAGCTACATTCCTCATTGTATGTTTAAAAGCCCAAATAATCGAGTCAAGAACCAGTTTAAATTGAGCCGGTGGAATTGAAAGAAATGCAGGGAAACAATGAATATTCACCGCCTGAATTAAAAAATAAAGATAAAATAATCTTCAAGTATAACTCGGAGGAATTATATAAAAATAAGCAATATTGCTTCACTTACTTGTAAGAGGAGGAAAAAGTTTGTTCTATGTTCCGGAAATTCTTCAAAGTCTTTGTTTATCATTTCTAAAGTACATTCAAATACTGCATCAAATATTTTGGGCACCTCGCTAGTGATATGGGCTTCTAGTTTATTTACTATGGTGGCCATAGCACTAAGCACTTCAGGCTCTCTAGCACAATGAACATTCGTCTTTTGATAATCCAATAAAACAGCATCCAGTAACGGTGGAATAAAGTTTTCCAATACCTATTGAAGAAAATCTCCATAAGTATATATTGTATAAATGAAATAAATAAGGAGATAAATTTGAATTTTGGGAAGGAACGAAAAATAATACGAATTTATGAATAAGAAAACTTACCATTTGATGATCATTCGTCCTGTTCACCCAATCCGATATTAATTTCAACGTTTCCTTTTTCACTACTCTCATACTCTTGATTAAAGGTTGTTTCATTACTATCTCACCATTTACAGCTATCGCAGCACTTATATTTTCACTCATAACCTGAAACAAATGTAAACTTGCACTAAGTATCATTTACTATCGAAAATTTTTACATATAAGTAGAGGAACGTACCTTATAAACATTCAACATATCTAAGTATATTTTCCCTAACTGCATCACATATGGATGCCCAAGAGCTTTACAAGCTCTAACATTTGTTTTTAAGATGCTGGCGAGTTGTTTCACGGCTTCTTGGTCCTTTAAGACATCTACATTCTGGTAAAAGATTTATATTGAAATACAATTGCATTATATACAAATATAAAGCATCGATTTTGTTATGTTTAATACAACTATATACCTTAGATGCTTGACTAATAATGTCATCCCAAACTTGATTAGGGAGAAGCATGTATTTCTCGATTAACTGTTCCTGCACTAAAGTATCGGCTTGAGCACTTATCATATAGCCAACTGCTTCGTAAAATGTATGTACCTATTGTATAACATAAGATTGTAATTGCACAATATTGTATAACATAAAATTGTAATTGCACAATATTACACATTACATTAACAAGTATGTAAAATAAATATTACGATTAATCTTACTTGTTGTGTTTGAAGATCACATATGATTGTGCTAATTGTAGAAAGAATTTCTTCAATGAATGGCATTGCTTCTCCTATTTGTACAGTAACAAAATGTCGTCTGCATTTCAGTGCTATTTTAATAAAAGTATCGCAGGCCATATCTTGCACTCCATCGTGCGTCTCTAAAACACGAACAAAAATTCATTTATTTGTTTATGTTCAAATTGTATTAGGCAACAAAATGTTTCCATAATAAAAATATCTACTTACCATGCATAAACTCAAAAAGTTTATTTACAACAGTCTTTAAAAATTTCCAATGGGCTCGGAGAAACCGTGGATACTGGCCAACAACATACATGATATTGCTGGCAATTATAGCTTTATTATCTTTTCCCTTTTTTTGTTCACATAGACCAAGTAAATCCTTGATTACAGTTACTAAAAAACGTTTTTCGTCCTCTTCATGCATAGCCCCTGAAATACTACCTATTGCCCAACACAACTAACAAAAAAATAAAGACATAATAAATATAATATTCCTCGTCTGTCATTCAACACATTTTATTATTTGTAAATGTGAATAAAATACGTATTTTGAAAAAGACAGTTACCGTATTGAGATTCTTCCAAGACCATTCTGTACCATTAACTTGATTTTGCAGTTTCTCTGTCATTACTCTCTCCGTATCCAAATAATCAAGATGAGTAAGATACACAAGAGTCTCTCTCATATTTTTATAGAGATTAATAGAATCAGTATCTTTCATAAATTCTCTGACAACCTCGCCGTTTTCATTTTCCACAACAAGTACTTCTTCGGGCTTTGCCATTCTGCTGATCATAATATAACGTACTTTTGTTAAAACTTGACCATAAAATAATCTCCGTGGTGGAACCGTCATGTTTTTAGACATGAAAAGCGGCGACGAGGTCACGAAAGGATTCTCTTTGTACAAATCAGCTGCTAATCCATTCCAATATTCTAAACAGATTTTAAAGATTTCAACTTCATCGACTTCAGAGATAAGAACAAGATAATGTAATGCCTTTACTAATATCTCATTCATTTGTTTTTTTTCTATTAGATCGCCATGATCTTTTAGATAAGTGCAAAGAAACATAGCTAGGTTCTGAATAAAATTTTGTTCTTGGTCTTGACCAGCCGCGTATGCTTCACGTATGTTAGTTTCCAACGGAAGCATTAGTTCCAATTGCTCCATCGTGTTGATAAATAATATAATAAACATATCATCATAATTCGGCATAATGGCGACAACTGCTGCGATTTCAGTTAGACATTTTAGAGTAACGTTCCGAAATATTGGTACGTTCAAAAACTATAAATTGAAAATATAGATTATTATAAATAATAGCAGAGCACTCGTATTTACGGTTTTTTTTGTTCATTCATCACTATTATCTCAGATTGTAATGCCAGAAACTAAAAATTCATAATAAAAATTCTTATAAAACATATTTATATAAAAATATGTTTCAATAAAACAATACTTACAATTAATAGAACCAAATTATAAATTAACTATTTATAATAAAATTTATTATTTCTTTTGTTAATTAATACATAAAAATAAATATATAAAGTAATACATAGTAAATATGTCTAAAAATGAGTTATATAAAACCAAAAATAAAATGAGCTATGTTCACAGATATAACAAACTGTCAAATTAAGGAAGGACATCTTGAACAATCAAAGATGCTTCTTTTTACAAACTTTATTCAAATAGAGTTTCAACTAATATTTTACATGTATATTAATAAAAATAGTAAGTGTTATTTAAAATTTTTAATTAAATTTTCATTAATATACGTTAAAATATTGGTTAAAATCTTGTGAAGTTAAATTATCAAAAAAATTTGTATATAATAAGTATCTTTTTAACCTATCTGGATGTATGTCCCTCTTTAATAATATAATAGAAATAAATCTGATTTAATTTCTCCATAAAACAAAGTTTTTGATGACATTTCATAAGTCCATTCTATTAACTGCAAATTGTTTTATTGAAAAATATTTCTATTCAAATATAATTCACAAGAATTTTTGTTTTCTTATTTCTAACATCATAATCTGAGAATAAGCAAAAATCTTAAAAAAATAAATGAAAAGTAATGAAAAAAATACACACAATACCTTGTATATTAAAGTAGTTATCAACTTCGTTTCAAAAATATAACCAAGTGGAATCCAATTTAAAAACCTCAGGAGCGTCTCTAATGTGACTGCTACTAACGGAACATTTTGTGAATTTTCCATCACAAATTGACAAAGCTGGAATATCTGTGAAAATTCACTGCACATTGTATCTTTTAAGTGTTTTGCCTTTGTCTGAGTGAGTTGACCACTAGAAAAGTCGAATACTTCTTCTGACAAAAGTTTTAAGATAGTCATATTGTTTTGACAAAGACTTTCATTAGTTTTACTTGCACCAACAATATCACTGATAAACGATTCCCAATTTTTTGGCCACTCACGTTTCAGTACCTAACAGAATAATATTGTTACATATAATTGATATTTTATAAAGAAATACATCAGAGAAATAATTTTTACTCACTTGTACAAGGATCATGTTAAGTTTGTTAAGATAAACTTTGGAAGCTTCCATCGTCTCTGGATCACTGCTTGTTTTTATGATAAGGCCTACAATGTATTTTTTTATGCCTTCGCATTGATTTCTTGGCAATACTTTCCATCGTGTCTTTATAACTTGTTCCAATATTTGCAAACCGTAATATTTTGTTTGTTGATTCTGAAGCAACAATATAATTATTTGCAGATATGTATATTATATATATATATATATATATATATATATATATATATGCAACCACAGATAGGAAAAACATTTGTTGACATTTACCTGTGAATATTCTAGAATGGTATCTACCCGTGTCCAAGCATTTGGATGTTCTTTAAGAGTTGTTAATACTTCTTGAGCAACTCTTTGTTGCTCACCTATCCCAGTGTACATACATCCTACTATATTGTCGAGAAGTGTTATATCCAATTTCTGATTAAAGTCCAATAATTTAGATGCTTGCTCAGCCAAAGTTGCCATTGTATGTATCTTAACTGTATGTCCTTTAGTATGTTCTACCTTTTAAATAAAAAAGATATATGAAAATACTTTGCATTTAGTAATACACTTAGATATATTGACTAGCAAGTAGATGGACATGGATGATGTAAATTTAATTTTTGTGAACTTAATAATGAATTTAGTAGCATGCACTAATGCACACTAGTATACATGGATGAGTTTGATTACATTGCAATTGACCATAAGCTACTTATAATGCTTATTTCATAGAAAAACTCCAAATACTAATTAGCTATAATCAGCTGTAGTCAAATGAGATGTTCCCAGTATATATTAAAGTCACTGTACACAAATCAAAATAAGAATGTATGTTTAATATAAATATAAAACGAATAAAACCATAAAATCTTTAAAATAGTTTATTGTACTACTTGGTAAAATATGCACTTTACTGGACACACATTTTATCATTTGAGAAATTTCACATTAATACTTGGATTAAATCAGTGTACAATCATTTAAAAATGCACCAGTGTGCATTAATGCATTTAACCGAATTTGTTGTTGGACCATTTTAAGTTATAAAAGCGAAGCAAGATAGATACAACATTGCTGATGCTTCAAATTCCTAAAGAAATGGACATACAGATTTCGATGTATACAAGAGTTTTCTCTAGATATAAATTGTTCTCCATTAGAAGTTTAGTGCGGAGAAGTTTTGAAATCGTGCGAATTCATCGAAACGGCAAACGTAGAGCAACGATACTCCAAAATAGCCGAGGATGCCGTTAGGAACTACGTCGCACGTGTTCGCGCTGCGTCCACAAAAACTCGAGAGGGATTTCCGCGATCCGCGGGGAACTGAAGCACGACGAGAATTAGGACGAGGGGAAGGATTATTCCTCCTCGTGATCGCTTGCGAGAGGACCGCCGATCCGCCGCCGTCGATCACTTGATCTAACCTACATTTGACAATCGGAAGCAAGGTTATGTGGATCGAGCCGCGAATGGAAATTGTCACGCGGACGGATGGGATAGACAAGTTTGACGTTCGGGCGAGGACGCAGCGGTACGTCCGCGGGGGTGGCCGCAGACGTACCTCACTCACGCGATCCTCGGCGTCCCCGAGAGTCGGCTGCCCATTCATCCGTTGATTGCGTCGTCAGGAGCCCCCCCGAGAGTGGAGAAGGCGCCGCGGGAAAACGACGCGCGACTTACCGTGCTCACTATCATACACGTACTCACGCCGTTTTTGGAAATTAAAAAAAGCACACGCTTCGCGCCGACGGTCGAGCCACTTCGGCGCGAATCACAAGCATAAAAGGGTCAAACACACAACCGCTGATTCCCGCGTACGACCACCAACTTTCGTACCTCGTTTCACGCACTCGTCATTCCTCCTATCTATGTCGTGCTTTCTCGCTAGTACTCGTGTCGTGCGCTCTCCCTCTCTCTTTCTCTCTCTCTTTCGTTCTCTCTCTTTCTCTCTTCCTCCCACTCTCACACCGTCTCTCGCACGTATCCCTTCGTCTTTCTCGCTCTCTGCTTCCTACTGCTACTATTGCGACGGTCGCTAGCAAGGCTGAGCAAGGCAGAGCAAGGCGAGGATCGACTTTACGGAGAGGTTCGTACGATACCCACCGCCCAGACCGTTCTTCGTCGCAATCCTGCGCTCTCAACCTCATGCGAGCAACGTTTTTCTCACGCTAGTTAATTGGAAACACAGTGTCGGAGGCGTTCGCATCAACTCTATTGCGTCTTGCGTCTCTTTCCGAAAATCCAACCTCAAGATTTTCGAAAATAATAACAAGATGGCCGGAAAAAGTTTACGCGGTCATTGCGGACAAACAGCGATGGCGATTGGATTGGCCTTTCAAGGCTCGGCCAATCACCGTGGACACCTAGCGACAGTTTCGGAGCATTTATACCGGCCGTAACCAAAGCGAATCGAAGGAGAGTGTTCCCTTTTCTGATTGGTTCAGCACAATTTCCCTAAATGTGTATATATATATATTTATTGGTCTGTTTTCTGTTCCTGCACTAGTCTGTTTTAGAATACTCTTTCTTGCTTTAGGGCCAGCTGTTTCACCTTTTGATAAATTTTACTTGTTAAACAAATCTGGCAA
>Ga0157363_1004384_pt1 | contig 12999 bp, 10 predicted proteins | sample AttsexASBM1_FD_111477 | JGI IMG/M metagenome (GOLD analysis project Ga0157363, IMG submission 111477) | Fungus gardens microbial communities from leaf cutter ant in Ribeirão Preto, State of São Paulo, Brazil - Atta sexdens ASBM1 | ecosystem: Host-associated > Fungi > Mycelium > Unclassified ...
ATAAATTTGTTGTGAAAGAAAAAATCGATAACAACAAAGTTGAAATTTTATAATACTTAATTTTGATATCAATTGTCGAGAATGATTACATTGATACCTTTTGGTTATGAAGAATCATACCTATCCAAACACGTACAATTTTCTTATTCCATAAAAAATTGTACATATTTGGGTAGATATGGCTGCCTTCATAACAATCCAAAAGGTACAGGAATCATATTTCTCGAGATATCAAAATTGATATCAAAATTAAGAAGTATAAAAATTCGACTTTGTCATTGATTTTTTCTTTCAAAAAAATTTATCATTTTGTCCCAGTATGGCGATCTCTTACATCCTGCTGAGAGGTATGCGAGTTTCTATCCGTCTTGGTATAAAGGTATTAACTTGCAACAACATTTAGCCTTAAATAAAAACGCTCAAAATCTGCAACATTGAAAAGCCTACATTTCCTTCAATAAGAACTGCGATCGAGTATAAATATTTTTTCTTTGTAAATGTTTTACGTGAAAGAAGGTTACGCACTTCCCATACTTATAGAACAATATCGCTAGTGCAGTGCTCCTTGGTTTACTAAATCAGCTTCCTAAATTTAACAGACGCACGTTATGTTTAGACAAACAAAAAATGCGATACATATCCAAAACATAAGAATACATAGTTGTATAACACGATACTGCTATAAAAATCACGTTATTAATAATTCTTATTTTTTGCAATATCTCTTCATTTTGTGTGTGTGTGTGTGTGTGTGTGTGTGTGTGTGTGTGTGCGCGCGCGCGCGCGTGCGTGCGTGCGTGTGTGTGTGTGAAGCTGGCGTATCACTTTATGGAAACTCATGAAATATTGACACGATGACATACTGTGTTATAATACATAATGTATAGATACGAGAGCAAATTAATAAGGTTTTAAAAAATCATAGTAAAACACATTTTTTTTATTCATTTTTATTTTTCAACATAGTTTTTTTTCAGCTTGATACACTTGATTCAATGATTCTCCAACTTTTTCAAACCGTCCGAATATGATTCTAATATGATTTGTCCAACCCTTCAAAATAAGCCTCTGTTTCAGCGATGAGTTGTGGTGAATTTCTTTCCTCCGAATCATTTCTTCAGATTTGGAAACAGGAAATAGTCGCAGGGGATTAAATTTGGCGAATATGCTGGATGGGGAAGCAATTCGTAGCGGAATTCGTTGAATTTGGCCATCGGTGCCGAGCCATCGGTGTGAATCCGTGCATTGTCTTGATGGAAGAGCACTTTCTTTTTCGCCAAATAGGGATTTTTTTCTTTAAAATGTTATTGAAATCCAATAAGACTGCGTAGTAATCGCCATTGATTGTTTGCTTTGACGGAAGGTAATATCGATATGAATTATATCGCGTGCATCCCAAAAACTGTGGCCATCATCTTTTCGGCCGACTTTAGGTCTTCGTTTTCTTCGGAGCTGGTTTACTCGATGAAGTCTATTGTTTTGACTGTTCCTTCGTCTCGGGTATGAAGTAATGGATTCATGTTTTGTCCACAGTAATGAATCGATGCAAAAATTCATCTGGATTACGTTGAAACATCTTCAAACATTGTTTTGAAATCGTCATACGGTCGCGCTTATAGTCCACAATGAGCAAACGCGATACCCATCTTGCCGATAGCTTTTTCATACCCAATTGTTCGTGCAAAATTGAAATCACTGTGCTATGTGATATGCCTGTGACCTCAACAAGCTCGTGCACTTTCAATCAGTCAAATCGTCAATCAGTCAAAATAAAATCGTGGACTTTATCGATGATTTCTGGCGTATCAGTCTCAATTGGACGTCCCGAACGAGGTGCATCACATGTGGATGTACGATCACGTTTAAATTCATTCACCCATTGTATACAGTTGCAAACACTGGTGCAGATGTACTATGAACATTATTCAACTCGGCTTTGATTTCTTTAGGCGTTAAATGTTCATCCTTCCATATGTTCATCCTTTCATATGTATAGTTTGATTACTGCACGAAACTCATTTTTTTCCATTTTATAAAAAATACAAAGGTTGTTTGCTTTAATCGTCTACAGAAATGAAACCACGCGATGAATTCCGCTCAAAATTTGACAGTAAAAAAGAGAGATGCTACTTGTCAAAAAGTAATGTGACATGACATGCGAGTGCCCTCTTTTTCTAAGAATAGATTTTCTAAGAACTTATTGACTTGCCTTCGTATAATTTATCTTTATTATATTAAGGTTGTGATTTAGTTTTGATGGTTTTGTAAGAGATGACATTAATGTCAATGTTGTCGAAGACATTCCAATCGTAGCTATTGTTTCTTAATGCTTTACTATTACTCCATGATATTTAGTCATTTACTAACAATAGGCGCAGTCTATTGATATAAATGGTTTAAATAGTATTTTGGTGTCCGTAGTCAAATTGTAAGGTCAGCTCGCGCGGAGGATGAGAAAAAATAAATGGTTAGACAAATGGTATAGTTCGATTCACTTTTTTATTCCTATGCCTTCGACAGACGTACAGGGGAACCGAGATAAAAAAAAAACGATCGCCAATTCACTCGCAAATATCTTATCCAGACAGTCTAAAAGACCCGAGTATCTAATTTCGTTTACTCAACTCTCAATACCGATCGCTCGTGACTTTCCCGAATCTTCTCCTCACGCCAAAACATTGTTAAATCTCTGTTATTTGTCGTTCTTATCTTGCCTTTTATTATTCTTGAGATTTTAAATTAGTCGTTTAGTGATAGTTTGAATATTTTCGTAAGTTTCAGTGATTACCGCTTTCACTGCGATCGTTTACAATGCAATTTTATATAATCAATCATAGACGTGTTGTAACATTGTTCTATTTCGCATTAACTGAGTGAGTGATATGAAGAAACGGTAAAAGAAATTGACAAATTTAAATGCCCCGTCTCGTGACAAGCAAAGCATGCACGTATGTTCGAAATCCGTGTATGTTCTCAAGAACTCGTCGCGTATTTAGCTGACGGGTTCGTGGCGACATAACCGTCAGTATAAACATCGTGTTTATATCATTTAAAAAATGGAGTTTCTAAACAGCATTTTCGACAAGCGTTGTTTCTATTTGTTAGAGGAAAGTCGCCTATTATGAGATAGGCTCTTAATATAAGATAGTGGCATTTCTGCTAAACTAATAAACTATCTATTGATTTCATTATGAATTTATTGCTCTTGGATTGAAAACTATTTAGTAGAAAATTCAATATTAGATCATGCCTGTAGTCATTGTAAAACAAGATTTTAGAATTTGGATGTCTTCAAGTTTCATTGAAATGAGCATTTAAATCTTGTTTATTATTTAATAAATAAATATTTGGCAATAAATTTTTCATGTAATGATAGAGTAAGGTCGTACTAATAGAAAAATACGGAATATGTTGAATTGTTTAATTATAGAAGTTAGATTTGATGATCGTAAAACCATAAGACATGGAAATTGTAATATCCAGGATATTTCTAATATGAAATAATCCTCCTATGAAATAATGCTCCTATATTATAGTGAAAATCATTGCTAAAGTAATAAATGTTATTGTACAATAATAACAAAGACAATCGGAATAAACATAGTGCCTATATCTGCGATGCTTGATTCCAACTACCTGAAACTGGTTCTGGATATAATTTATCGCTTGCTTATATTTCGCGCACGCTGGCTGTGTTTGTATTTTAGAAATAAAATTTTTTTAATTGCAATACTGATATACTTTGTGTTTTGCTATCAATTTTTCAAGGCATCCCATATTAGGAGACAATTTTTTTTGATTTTATGATTTTCTCGTCTTTTTACATTTCTTTAATTTTCAAAAAAAAATGAAATTTGAATTAAATTTTATATAACATTATCTTAAAGCTTATTAAATTCCTTTCAAAATGACTTGTTATTTTATAAATAAAGTACCACTAATAGAATTGCCGGGGCACGCGCGATCCGCGCTGCCTCCTGAGTCGCGCGTTCGGTGCACTTGACGCTGACTGAGCGCCCGCTCAGCGCGAGTCCCAACCGCCGCCGTGAGAGGGCTACGCGATCTAGCAGCAACTCGCGCGCAAGAATAATCCATCACGCATAGAAGTAGGATTCTGCGGGAGATCTTCAGCATCTTCACTTAGGGTAGAGCTCCGCAAAGGGCCTCTATGCTGATGACAGAACATTTTTTGGTGTGTAACCTCGTAAAACGAGCTCCTCTTTAAAGAGCCTTTGCAGCAAAGCGAGCTCGTCAAGAGACTTTGCATATACTCACGGAGTGAGCTCGAATCGGACCTTCATGAAGCAGAGCGAGCCTCACTTGGGCCTCTGCGGCATCTTCTTCCTGGCAAGCTACAAGGCTACAAGGGCTACAAGTTGCCACGAAAACGTCGCCGGGATTATTCCGGTCCCCCTCGCACACCAGAGGAACCACCATGGAGAAAGCGTTCGACTCGGGGGTAACTCTCTTCCTGTGGAGGCTGATACCTCTCAAACTCCCGTGAAAGAATTCTCCCGTCAAGAATCCACGACGCAGACGGCCTCGGTTACATAAACAGACGAGCACGAGCTTCTTGTGGCCGCCGAGATCGTCACTACCGCTGCCGGAGGATCTGAAAATTTGGCCGCCGATAAGCCCTCAGCCAGCGACACCGAACGCCCAAGGACGCCAGAACGAAAAAAGAGGATGCACGCACGCACGCACGTACGCACGCACGCACGCACGCACGCGCCGCAAGGCGCCACAAAATCTCTCATAAGTACTGACGAGTACCTCTGTACATAATGTAATAAAGAGAATATTATTTTTAATTTGTGGAACTTCTTTATTAAGCGACACCCATCCACAATGAAATCGGTAATTATACCTCATAATAGGAGCCTTTCCTCTAATAAAAAAAAATGGTGAAGATTATAGAATTTTAATAGAATCTTATAATAATGTTGCTCTATCAATTAAGACATGTGGATATTGATTCAGATGATTCCAAAGTGGTTTCAATTTCAGTGTTAACGATAAAAATCGCTCGGGACAACAAAAAAAGCTGGAATATGCAGATTTGCAAGTATTATTGGACAACAATCCATTTCAGAACTTGCCAGAGAATTAAATGATCATACAATAGTTACTAAACATTTACATGATATTGGGAAAATTCACAAAGAAGGGAAATGGGTTCCACATCAATTATCGGAAAATGTGCACCGATTGAATATTTGCATGTCGTTGATCGCCAGACAAAAAAGAAGAAGTTTTTTTTGTATCAAATTGTTATTCTGGATGAAAAATGGAACTATTCTGATAATCCCAAACAAAAAAGATTATGGGTTGATCCAATCAGCAACATTCATTTTGAAACGTAACATTCACGATTCAAAGATATTGCTGCAGATTTGGTGAGATCAAGAAAGTGTTGTGTATTATAAACTGTTAAATCTGAAAAAAACAGTTACCACTGATCGTTGTAGACAATAATTATACAAATTGAAGCAAGCATTAGACTAAAAATAATCTCCAATTGCGAATAAATGACGCCAAGTGATCCTTATTCACGATAATGCTCGACTTCATGCATTATCAGTGAAATAAACGTTATTAGAATTGGAATGGGAAGTCTTACCGCATATCGCGTATTCTCTAGGCATTGTTCCATCTGATTTTCATTTATTTTGGTCGATACAACATGCTCTAGAAGATACATGCTTTCATAATTCCAAAGATATGCGAAAATTTGTTGAAAATTGGATCAATTCCAAAGAAGAATCTTTTTATCGTTGCGGAATCAATCTTTTGCCAAGAATGGATATCTTTTCCATTTTTTGAAAAGATGGGAAAAAGTTATACAAAACGAAGGAAAATATTTTGATTAAGATGTTCGTTAAGGTATAAGATTCATTATCTTGTTTAAATAAATTAGTTTTTTAGGAAAAAAAACCCTCAAAACTAAATCACACTCCTAATAGGTATTATGAGATGTAAAATGATTGTAACGATAACCGTATTAATTTTAGCACATTAAGCATAGTATTTAAGCATAATCAAAGAGCATGGAGCAAATCAAACATTGAAATTTAGCAATGTGATAGCTTATTTAACACTTTGATAGTTGGATTCACGTATACGTGAGTTCGCTGGGCAGCGATCATCAGGTGACTTCACATATAGTGAGTTCATTGACAAGGAGAGGCTATGCTCTGTTCTTTACCGATTTTAATCAAACTTGCAGCGACGTTAGACGAGATACCTATCAAGTGCCCTGTAAAGTCGTTTTCGCTAATAAGTCTTAGAAGCTGAGTAATAAGCATTCAAAAATATACCAAAAATCTGGAAACAGTCTAATATCTCGGATGTGCATTTTTGAGGAAAATGTCTTAAACAAAAGTGGTAAAATTTAATAAGATGTATTTACAGGTTTTATTAGTTTGATCTTAGGCAAAGTTTGACAAAAGTTGTGGAGTTTTAAATGATCTATTTAGCGATCTGATCAGTCTGACCTTGGGTGGCGTCACCCAAGGTTAGAGCAATATTACTTTGAATTTTTTATAGAACCTCCTATTTTTCATTGCACATTCATATAGCACAGATCAAAGTCATTGGAGGTTGTTCCTCTTATTTTCATTTTTGCACCAAAAATTCATTTCTATGTAAAAATTCATTTCTATATAAAAATGAAAATAAGAAAAACAATCTCTCCAGTGACCTTGATTTTAATGAATGTTATTCAGGACATGATCCTGAACAATATTCAAGAGGTTTTAGCCGTCGGTCGAACACCTTGCGTAGTGCTAATGTCGGCGGTATTTTCAAGCCTTATAACTCGAAAAGTACTTCATGAACAAATATTTTATTATAATGTTTTGGAAAGTTCTCAAGGTACTACAAGAATATACAATGAAAAATAGGATTCCATTAAAAAAATTCAGTGATATTGCTCTGACTTTGGTGACGTTACTTAAGATCAGATCACTAAATAGATCATTTAGAATTCTACAACTTTTGTCTAAAACATTTTTTTTCCTAAAATGCTCTATTTTCGAGATAAAAGGAGTGTACGGGGTGATCTGAAATACTCTGTATATACATTATTCTGATAGCCAACATGTTTTGCAATATCATAATTTAATGCAGAGCACAAATTTTCGACTAGTTGTGTATTTGCTGAAAACGTAATACATAATCATACCTATTCAACAATACGAAGGCAGATTTGAAACATTCAGATTGAAAGCAAACGGAGAGCAACTGTTATGTCATTTCGTTGTCAACAAAATGACTTTCATTCATGGAAAATTTTTGATTTATCATTCATTATTGACAGCAAATACATGGCAAGTTGGTAGCAACAAATGTTGAATTCATGTGATGTTATGCCACATGTAAATGACTTATGCACTTTGTTCTAAATTTACTGAAAACTAATGCACTTTATTTTTGGCAACATGGCAGCAACAATACAAACAGGTAGCTATCAAGGTAATTATATTAGTAAATGATATATATGTTATATTAGTAAATGATATATATGTTATATATCAAAAGCTATATTTATAAACTTAAAAAAAGTATCCCTAAAAATGTGTGAAAGTGATGACGAGGTGTATGCTGATAATCTTTCGAATCTTACAATGAAGTATCAGGCAACAGTGATGAAGAATTAATATATAACAGAGCTTACAAAAAATGCCGATGACAGCCAATAGTTTTCGATATTATATGTCGGTGGCAAGAGCAAACTTTTTTTTGAAAAGTGCGGCCGTCAAAGTGTTAATATGTCCACTACATCGGTTTACATTAGAGAATCAAGTAAACATCTGTTTTTTATTATAATCGGGTTAAACTTGCGTTCTCTACAGGAAGGAAAAATATCATTTAAAAATATGTATATAGCGCTGTATATAGCGAGTCCAAGAATTTAATGTTTCTAAAATTAAAATTTTTGAAATATTGTATCTAGTACAAATTAATGTTAACATTACTTGTTAATGTTGCCTGTTAAAGTTTCTTCTGGATAGGTTTAATAAATTATTAAACACAAGATTTCAGTGTAAAAACTAAGAATAAAGAAAAGAGATATATTGACTTATAACTTCTCGTAAATAGAATGTCGTCTCACAGAAATAAAAAGTGAGAGTAAGTGCGCGGTTAAAAAACAGTGCAACCAACCAAACTAAAAAAACTAAAGTGAAACGTAAAGAGAGTACTACACGTAATTAAATAAACGCACTTTTATGACACAAAAAAAAATATATTGGCTTGAGCGCCAACTTCAATAGTACGAGGAAGAGTGTTAAGTATTGCAAAATTAAAGGCTATACCTGAAGAATTCCTGGTAATGGTGCTGGCATCATCGTTGCCTTTTCCTTCTCTTCTAGATCCGACGGAGTGGCCATCGCCGCGACGCTCGCAGTCGGTTTGGACGGTTTGACATTGACTGAATGGCCTGGTTTTAAACAGACGCCTGAATTTGACGCAGGATACTCGTCGCTACTCAGTGAGTGTAGACTATCGGAATTCGTGTTGCTCACACTAAGCAGGCTCGTAGTATTCGTCATCGCCGTGGAGACACTTAATAATGAACCACTATAAATGATAGGTTTAATACTCAGTAACGGACTGGTATTAGCTGATGCCGATGTTATCGTAGCAGAACGATTTCGTGGGCTGTGTTTGTACTTGGCAAAGATCAATGTGTCTTCGGACTTGGAAGGTGGTAATCTCATATTCTGCAGCGGTACCAGATGATTTGTGCTGCTGGTGGTTGTCAGATTGTTACTGCTTATCGGTGCGCATAAAGATTTTTGCGGCTCCAAAGTTGTCGACGTATTTGAGGTGTTGCTACCTTTGAGTACATACTGTCCACTGGGCAACTGTTGTTCACTTTTGCTGAATTCTGTCATAAGGAGATTAGAAGATGATTTCGACAGATTAGGACCTGGCCAGCTGCCACGGCCAGGACTCGATTTTACGAGTTTAGGATCTCTAGGTGGTAATTGCAATAAACTTCGTTTCAAGCTATTACTGTTATTTTTATTTCTATCCAAACTGAGTAGATGCTTCATAGATATGCCCACAGTTTGCGTCGCGATCTGTGGGAAAGTATCGATAAATGAATCACAAATACAATATAAAATTAAAAAATGTTTAAATAAGTTTATAAGACAAATACAATAAAATACGTTACATAAAACATTACGTAATAATAATTACGTTTTGTTGGGAGGAGCCGCGATCTCTCGCGAAAGTTATAACATCAATTAGCCATCTGGCACCTTTCCATACAGTGTTTACTTGTGACTGAAGTTCTTGTAGTCTCGCTAGTTTGTCCTTCGCAACGCTCAACTCTAAGGAACTGAAGGCCTCTCTGTGATTATGCTGAGCCTGTGCGGTGTCCAATTCCAAGATACAACTGAGTCTTGAGTAACGATTGATTACATCCTTCTGATACGTATTTAAGTGGACCATTTCGAAGACTTGAATAGGCAACGACAAGAGATCACTACGCTGTAGCAAGATTTCTCGCGTGCCAGGTACACAACAGGCTGTTTCAGCAGGTGGTACGGCGATAAGGAATGAGACATCGTGAGTTAGGTCTATCACCTCGGCGTCATATAATCGATGCACCAGTAAATCCTCTGGACTGATCTCCATGTAATTGAATAGACGTCGCGCTGTTGCGGCAACCAGATCAACAAACAGTTTTTGTTGGTCCGTACCTTGCGCCTCGTTTGTCACATTCTCCTTTTCTTCAGATTCTACGGAAGTCTCAGACGTGCAAATGTGTGTTACTCTCTTCAGATAATCCCATTCCTCTCTTGACAGATAAAAATAAAAATATGATAATGTAGTAAATAATTCAGAAATGTGATATTTTATGTTTTAATGAATTTCAGTGAACGTAAACTTACGCGGATACGTGTGAATTATCGCGAATCTTACAATGTGGCAATACGTTCGGAGATTTTGTTGGGACAACGACTTGTATGAGATCAACGCTGCTTTGCATTTTCAGATAACCGAGATATAAACCCTTAGATAGTTTAATACTGCTGACTTGGTGATACGCCATTTGTTCTTGTATGCTGGCCATCAAGATATCAGTGACATTACTGTCTTCGTGCGTTATGACCTTCTTTATAACTTTACTGAGCGGTAACCATCTGCTGTTTAATACAGAAATCAATTTTGGCGACTTTATATAATTTATTGTCGAAAACACTAAGGTGCCTTGAATATCTCTAATGGGCTTATGGTATAATTGTCCAAGATCTTGTATGCACAATGCAGCCTGCAAAGTGGATTAAAATATCATAGAATGTTCTGTACGTATTTTTATTGAGCAATACGAGCTCATGAAAAGTTAAGCTAAATAAGCGTTTTTAATAAATAATACACAACGTTACCTGCATTTGAGCAGCAGCTTGAAGCAACTTTAACCTAAAATGATTAGTTGAGCTGCTGTGACTCTTTTCCATATCCTGTCGAAGGAATTTAACATCATCCCATGTACAGGCAACTTTCATGAGCCAATGAAAATCATTGTAAATACAACTGGGATACGTTTCGTCGATCTCGATTACGGGTAAGAAATCCTCATTGGTAACAAGAACTTTGTCCTCGTGATAGAGCAGACACGCTAGAAACACTCCTCGTCTGAGATTCTTCTGGAATTTACTCGTTGCAGTGAAGAGTTGCTTTATCGTTGTTTTTTTCTTGTAATTTCGTCTCTGCACCGCAGGCGTTTCTTGCGTATATTCTGGGCGCCTTATTTCGGTGAACAGATTGTTGAGCTGTTCCAGCCGTCCCGCGAATCTGGGCATCCTACCATCTATGTCTCTCCAACCTTCAAGTTATTACAAATGTTTGTATTATTATAAAATCAAGAGCATTTAAACGTGTTATAATAATAAACATCAACGCACATAATTATCATTATACATATAACTGTACTGCAATAACGATACAATAACATTGATGCTATATGTATACTTACTGCTAGGTGTAACATGTGATGGCGTCGAGTTCCTGAATCTGCTATAACCCTTCAAATTTCCTGCGGCCATACGAAAATGATATTTTTGACCTTGAGTTAAATCTTCGATCCGATACTCCTTCTGTTTCATGTTCAAGACTTCCCTCTCACCGCAAATAACCGAAAAGTCATCGTGTAGGCTCCATTGAACTTTAAATTTAGTACAGATCGGAGAATCGTGCTGGTCTGGTTCTTGAAACCTGACTGTTACTGATGTCGTCCCAGTGACATCAATCGCGATTAAAAAAAGTATATCGGGTGGGCCTGAAATAAATGTTTATATTTTAGTGTAAAAGAATTTATGTATGCGTTACAAATTTATCTTTTCAAAAAGATGCTAAATATATGCTTACATAATTTTGGTGGGCTAACACAATCCGAGAATTTATATTAAATGTTTTTATATTAAATATTAAATATTTATATGAAATATTAAATCTTTTATATCAAAGACAAAATAAATATTATAAATTCAAGGCAATAAGAATCTGCGCTGCAATTCGTATGCTGACTGTTATATACAATATATAAATGTAAAAGACATGTTAGGTATAGTCAAATAATAAAATTAATAAAACATTGTCAACTAATGACAAAGCGAACACAAGATATATGTTTCGGTTAACTTCTAGCCTTTTTTAGTGTTGTGAAAGAAACCTTTTTAATTATGATGATAGTCAAACGTGACGATTCGTTAATTTCCATAACTATCAGGCAGAAAGGGTTCATCACAAAACCAACACACCAAAGAACAAAAATTCACAAGTTGGATGGTAAAGCAAATATTTAATTCGTTAAAACTGGTCGGAATGAAACAAAAATCGCAACAACTATCCTGACAAGCGTCGAGAATGAGGTCTCTTAAGATATTTCTTCGGTTATCATGCTAGAAAGTTAATTGTGTACAATTTATAAATATGCCTCTCCGCGCGTATTCTCTGAAAAGAAAAACTTTTAAAGCGAGCATACACACATGCATATATGTATCGTATCTGTGTGCACGAATACTAATCGGCACTAAAGACAATTGAAATGTGGCAACAGCATGTCTCGCCGGCGAGAGAGAGAGAGAGAGAGAGAGAGAGAGAGAGATTGATTAATTTTTTATTAGTTTTCTCAGCTATTTCAATAACAATACAATAATACATATATCTCAAACCTAAGTTTAAACATTAGATATTACAGGGTCGTCCATTTAAATCGATCATCCGAAATATGTTCAAAAACATATTATACGATATATTTTTGAACAACGATATGAGTGGGGATAAAGTAGGAGAGGACAGAATAATGAGACAAATTAGTTAGTATAAAGAAAACATATCGTTTTCATATTGCTCTAAAAAAATTGTATGCAAAATGGATAATTTTTTTAATAAGCAATTATTTTCTTTTCGCCAACTGATTCTCATTATTTTCTTCATAAAAGTACAATTATCAAAAAGTTAATAGTTTACGAGTTATTTAACATTTTATGTCAATATGTGCCAGAATAAAATGTAAAATATCTCATCAACCATTAGTTTTTTGATATTACCACCTTAATACTTTTATAGAAGCAGAATAATTAGAGGAATCATATTGTGTAAAAAAAAATTCATTAAAAAAAATCGAGGTAATCTTCATATCTTTTTGACGCCTCCATCTAAAAAAAAACCAACATGACCAAAATAGTTCCTCTCGAAACTCTTCTACTTTCATTTGAAACATTTTTTATATCATCAAAAATAAGCTAGATATTTCAGATGATTGATTTAAGTGGACCACTCTGTATATTTTTTACTGCTCTTTTAAATAGCTTTAGCCTTTCATAATACAATAATCTAAACCTAAGTAATATTAAATATTATATTAGGTGTACAACTTCGCTTCCGCCGTTTTCCTATAGATGGCTTTAGCGGTAAGTGGTGGTCGAAATAAATAGATCATAGACGTCATACAATAAACTTGGGCATCTGTCAACATAACCC
>Ga0157363_1004385_pt1 | contig 12998 bp, 7 predicted proteins | sample AttsexASBM1_FD_111477 | JGI IMG/M metagenome (GOLD analysis project Ga0157363, IMG submission 111477) | Fungus gardens microbial communities from leaf cutter ant in Ribeirão Preto, State of São Paulo, Brazil - Atta sexdens ASBM1 | ecosystem: Host-associated > Fungi > Mycelium > Unclassified ...
AGAGAGAGAGAGAGAGAGAGAGATGCACACGGACGTTGCGCGACGGACGAAGAGAAGGAAAAGAGATAAGAAAAAAATAAAGACGGCACGCTCGTAAACGCAAACAATCAACCAGTCGATCGACAGATCCCTTCCTCGAAGGCTCGCCCTGACGAAGGGCGAGTAACGCGAGGCGAGGTGAGATTCGCGAACGATCGACTTCGATTCGACGCGGGTGAACGCGATGTGGAACAATCCGCCGTGAGGTGAAAACTGCGTTCGTCCGAACGCTGCGCTGCGTTGCGTCCGTCTTTCTTTTCTTCCTTTCTTCGTTTCCCTCCTCCACGAAGCGCGCTGTGAGCGTCGCGTGTGCGTCCTCTCCCTCTCTCTTTCTCTGTCGTTGTATATGTGTAAACGATTCGTGCGTCTCTTTCTCTCTCTCCTCGCTCGCTCTCTGCCCGTGGAAGAAAAATCTCAAGTACCAGAGGCGAGAAGAATCGTTCACCTTCTCTTTTAAAGGGTCACCTCCTGCTCCAAGTATTCCTCGCGCGGATCAGGCCAAGGAAGCCACAGGGAGGCTAGAGGATCATTTCGTCAACGTCGATGACGAGATCGTCGCGCACGTCAACTGCCCGTGTTCCTCTCACTCGCGGGTCGCTTTCTCTCTCTTTCTCTCTTTCTTTCTCTCTCTTTTCTTTTCCTGGCTCGCGTGCGCGTACACACGGAAAAAACCGTCCCCGTCCTCCTGCCAGAGAGAGAGCCTAACGCTAACCGCCGTCACGTACACGCCTGTTCCTTCTCTCTCTTTCTCTCTCTCTCTCTCGCGCGCGCGCGCTCCCTCGCTCTCTCTCTCTCTCTCTCTCTCTCTCACACTCTCTCGTGCAACCCGCGACCTGTCAATCCACGATCTTCGCCACCATCTGATTGCGTTCTCGTCGCTTGCACACTGGACTCTCCTAGCTCAACCGACGCTGCTGCCTCCGACGAGCGACGACAGCAGCGCTCGGCGCGTGCGCACCATTTCTTTGCGAAAATCTCTCCAGCTTCTCGAGTGAAGCTATCCATGAATTTCCGAACAAATATATAACACGTCGCCATCTTCCATCGCTAGCGGTGCGGCGGGTATTTTAATCTTTTATAACCCAGATTTTGAAATCACTTACTAATATTCTAGTTTATATCCTAGTATTTGATATGAATACTAATTAGTAATTTTCTATTAAATTCTCTTAATTTCGGAGATACATGTAAACATATACATGATATGTGTATTTAGTTAATCATTTTGCATATTGTATCATGTTTACTACATCATTCTTTAAATACATTGCTAAAAGATAATTTTATAGAAAATTACTATGCGCATCAAATACTCAGTGTAAATACATTGATATTGATTTAATTTTAAAAACAATTTTTTACATAAATTATATAAATTTTTTCATAGTCACGAGAAAATTTTAGACTTAAAGGATATCGATATTTGTGAAGGAATAATTTTGCCTGAAATATATAAGAATTTAATCCTTACAATACATAGTACAATTTGGTGCCTCATCTATCCAAATATGGGTCATTAGAATCTTCGTCCGTTTTTTTCACCTATTCAAAATTTAGATTCAAAAAATGTTAACACACTTTCAACTTTCTAGAATAAATATTGATTTCATTTTGGAAAATAATAAAATGTGGTATAATTATAATTGCCGAAAGATTCAAAAAAACTTACACGAATGGAAATCACTCAGTCATTAGTGATCCAATCTTATACGGTAAGGGTTAATTAGGTACAAATCCGAAAATTATTATTTTTGTTTACCATCAAAATAATTATATAATAGGCTCAAACTGCAAATGTTAGAATGTTAAAATTTTTTGCAGCATTGACTGTTCAACAGAATAAATAGCTTTGCTGTTAATTGTACAATTTTTTAAGAATATAACAAGTGTATAATCTTTGTAAAAAATGATTGATTGAAAATTTATACCTTTCATATAAAAATGAATATTATATACATATGAAGCAATTTAAGATCTATACAATAACACAATTTTACAGTTTAAATTAAAAATTGCTCATATATCTTAATTATTTTTTTTAAATATGTCTATTGAAAGAATTTTTTGTCCAATTTCTAAATCTTCGCCAAATTTTTTGTATTACTTTTGAATACAAAAAATCTGTAATTTTTTCATAATTTTTACATTTTGTTAAAAACGTATAATAAATCTTATGAATGGTTTATTTATTAAGATTTAATGAAGAATCTATCATATATTAGAGAATCTCTTGATTATTTAAAAAATTCTTTAATTTTTTAATTTTTTAAATTTTTTATCTCTTTCAATTTTTTATTTCTATTAAAGAATCTACAAAATTGCAAAATTCTTTAATTAATACAATTGATTTTGCCCTTATGTTCCTCATTGAATCTAAATGTATAAACAATCATATTCAAGAATTTTACAACAGTTGCAAAACTGCTTTCCTTGCTAAAAGCAATCGTTGTTACACGGAATGATTTTGCTGAAGTAAATTTGGTTAAAATAGATCATCAACGAGTGATCAAGCATGATAAACAATGCTACAAAATAAGTTTTGACATTTTAGCAATTTCCATAAATTTGAACATCCATAATTATTTTAACGTTCAAACAAAATTATTTTCAGATCTGTATTTAGCTAAATTTTTAGATATTTCAGCAAAATCATCCTTTTGCTTAAATGCTTAAGCATGTCACTATTCATTGGAATCTATGCTGAAGATTCCGAATTAAAGATTAGAATTTGACTAGTCAGATAATTTTAATTTTAATCTGTGTTATTCTGATTGATCGAATTCTAATCTTCAATTCGTAATCCTTAGTCTCCAATGTGTAGTGTGATATGTACTTTAAATGTTTTACTTAATTATTTTGATAATTCAACGCAATTATTTTCAGATCTTTGCTAAATTTTTTAATATCTCAATAAAATCTTCTTTCTGTGTATCTTTCAATGTTCCTTTCGGTACTTAAATATAGGATAGATGTTTATTAAATTTGTCATGTCGCAAAATGACTACAACAGATTCGTTTATTTAAAAAGTGTATAAAAATTATATAAAAATGTTACGAATGCAAAGCGGTGTATAGTGTTATCGTCGAGATTATAAATACTTATAAATACAATTGCTTTCGATACAATACATAACTTCGTTTCTTTTACATAACGACGAAACGGTATTGATTATCACTGAAACTGATTATCATTAGAAAATCTTGGACTAATGATTGAGTCGCTACTTTGATTAATAACGTGAACTAATTATTTTTATAAAGATAAAAAATAATCTTCTGTAAATCTCCGCTTATGTATGTCTAGTTTAAATATCGTTACATTATTTGATTAATATCCACTAGCATGAAGACGGTATACGGAGAAAAACTCTATTGCACCTTACTTGTAAAACGCTATTTTATAGTCAGTGCCTATATAATAAGTACTACATTAAGTATGTCGATATTATACGTTAAGTACATCCACATTTATCTAAAAAATATCATTAAACACAGTTTCTGATCTAATTTTGAATAACAGATTTGTGCAAAAGTTCACGCCTTGTATTCCGTAGCGTATCTAAAGTGAAAGACTTGCATTAATACTTTATATATATATAACAATGTATATAATAAAAAACTGACTCTATTGAATGGCAGACTTAAGTAAATTGGCACATACTTTCTATACGAAATTGTTACTTTCAAGATGCATGCCGTGGTAAATCATGAATGAGTTCTTAGTACTATCAATCATGATCAAATATGGTCGTTACAAATGATAGATGAATGCCCAATAATGATATGTATGTAATATATAATGTATACGATGTAGTAAGATATCATACGAGGCTTCTTTATAATTCGAATTACAAAGTAAAAACTAAGTACGTTCTCTCTCTCTCTCTCTCTCTCTCTCTCTCACACGCATTTTACTGAATATGTGACAAGTAAATAGGAGAAATATATTTTTAAATAAAATTTTTTAATATAAATTCATCATCTAGATCTTTTCTTTATGTTGCTGATTAACTGCAACAAATCTTTTACATAAACTCGTCTAATATTTATAAGATTGAAATGGAATGCTGTAATATCTTCAAATTTTCAATGATTTAAGTAAAAATAATTAACTGTAAGTTTGTATAATAATTACAGAATTTTTACATTAACAGACAAGTCGCATAAAAAATGATTAGAATAGTACAGGAATACTATCGCTACTATACGCATATAATACTGAAAAATATTATATAAAAATCTTATATATAAAAAACATGCCAAAAAAATCTTTAATCTGATTTCTCAATATAAGAATTTCATTGATTTATCAGCAAATAAACACTTTTATCTATTAGTAGAAGCGTTATAGAAATCTATGCGCAGTATGATAATATATTCATATAATACTGTGTACATTCTATTCAGTTATAAATTAGCTGTTGCTTACTACATCTGACATTACCCAGAAGATATTGAGGCCTTGAAGACATTTAAAAAATATTTCATCAAAAATCTCTTCAAGATATTTCTAAAATATCTTTAAAATATTTAATATTAGAACTATCAAAGATATCTAAATGATCTCTCTTAAAAAATATCTTAGTATTCATATAAATCAATTCTTATTTCAAGACCATTTTAAGTAATATCTTAATCTTTTTGTATCACGAATTTTTATGAGATTTTTTATAACTTTTTTTAACAATTTTTTTAAAACTTTTGTATCCAAGCATTTTTTAAATCACTATTTACGATCAGAAGTCAGAATTTTATAATTTAATTTGATCGATTTAATATGACAAACCAAAAATTCAAATAACTTTTAGTAAAATATTTAGTAAAATATTTCATTATTTATAAAAATTAATTATTTAATAAAAGCTAAAATATCCAGAAACTAAGTTTTAAAACAATAAGATTAATATTTTTTCATAAAATCATCACTATTCTCAAATAATTTGTAATATGTCAGTTTTCATATCACTGCTACAATGAAGTTATAAATAGCAAAGAAAATTGAAAAAAATGTCATAATATTGTATCTTTTATCTAAAGATATCGATTAGAAATGCTACAAAGATTTTTAATAAAATCTTTTTAGACAACTTTCAGATATCTTTCAGATATCTTTTTAAAAATATCTTGGATATTTTATATCTTCAAGATCTCGGTAATTTCTGAGCAAAGTCATTTCATCTGCATGTAAAACATTTAATTTGATTTGATTGTCATTTATACAATATTTTCTTAAATTTACATAAGCACATATATAGAAAATATTAGTATAACAATGTTTTTATGTCAAAAAGATGTTATATTAAAATAACATTATTACATTTATCGTTTTTGTTCTAATACTTTTTAGAGCGCATTTTTGAGTATGTGATTTTAATTATTATATTTATATATTTGTGTTGTGTTACGTTACAAAATTTTTGTAAATGATATAAAAAGCAGATCTATTAAATCCGTTTCAAAATTTATGCTTTTGACATACTAACGAATATGAAGATGAAATGACTTGTGTGTATATTTTCTTATTACATAGATAATATGATACTATAAATAGGTATATAAAAACATACAAAAAAATATTGGAAGCAATAAATAATTAAATTTGGCATATAAAATTATGTTATTGTAGGAGTATTATCAGTCATTTTCTAATAAATAGTGAAAAATCTAAGTACAGTTCTACTTACAAGTTCTACATATAACTTTGTTATATGTACTAAAAATTAAGTACATTAAGTATTAAGTGGAGTTGCCGTATCCTGTTTCTTACAAAATATACACAAAGAGAAATATACTTTACTCTACTGCTGTTTTTCGTGCAAATGCAGTCAGCGATAGCATCTCATTAGGATCAGTTGGCAAGGGAGAAAATTCGATTTCTTCACTAATACTGTTCTCTGAAAATTAAAATAATTTATTTTATTGCATGATGTAAATCAGTAAAATTTGATAAAATTAAAAATAATATAATATACAATATAGGGTGTCTAATATACAATATAGGGTGTCTAAAATAGAAACATACATATTTATTTTCTCTTATACAGGATGTCCCTAAAATTCGGCATCACCATCCTGAGCAGGTAGAGCAAACTAAATTTTGTTAAAATTGCAACTTTTCGACTCAGTTCAGTCCGCTCTATCTGCTCAGAATGGGTGATGCCGAATTTTAGGGACATCCTGTATAAGAGAAAATAAATATGTATGTTTCTATTGTATTTACCAGATGGTTCGATTGGCCATTGCTTGTGAGAAGGCGCGTACAGACATAATAATGCAATGATATAAATATTCCACATTCCATATACTCCGGTGAAAAAGGCAGAAGTCATTTCCAATTGTAAATCTTCGTCCCATTTCCACTGACCTTCTGCAACCTATCCCAGAAACATCATATATCATTTAACACAATTTTAAAAACAACGTTACAATTAATTGTATATAATTAAAACGTATCGACTTCTTACCTGTCCAAGTATAAAACCAATGACAGTTAATGAAGCGCATAACAGCGTGGCGATCATTAAAAATTTGAAACGATATATGATACCCTCATAATGCAGGCGTCGCGCTGAACTCATGCTAGGTAAAACGGCTCTCTTCGCGCTGATGTTCATGAATACTTTCCATATCATATAAGACAAAAACAACAGATATATTCCAGCCGATATACCAGCCAGAATAATGAAAGATAGCTATAATTTCATTAAGGAAATTTTAATTTAAGGAATTATTTTATATTCTTTTCTTAAGAGAACTTTTTAAAGTGAGGACAAATAGTTTTGAAAGGATACTGCCAATTTTGTGCCAAGATCAGTGACCCAGATGGAATAGAAAGGATTTCTCAGTTGTACTCCACGCTCGCACATATCGAATACAAATAGTGAGAGGCAACCAGTACCTACTGCAGAAAGATGCCGCCAGTAACATTTTAATGAATTAGTTTGTTCGCCCTCCTAAAATATAAATAATTAAATTCAATATTTTGCAGTATTAAAAAAACAAAGATTTATACATTAAAAAAACTCTTACCTGAATCTAATGGAACCCAAGATGCGTGCATAGAATAAGAAAAGTACAAGTTAATGCTAATATAATGGTTGTAATAATTTTGAATAATAAAAACTCAGTATTCTTACCATTAAATGTTCACCGGCAAATACAAGCCAAAATGATAACAATGTTGCATAGAATACTCCTTGCCGAATATCACCCAGTAGAAGCATAAATGGCATGTCATAAGCAAGTGTTAAATATTCCAGTGGCACTAAAAATAATATAATAATATTTTAAATAATCGTGTAAACAAGAAAGTTGAGAAATAAATTAATATATTATAGAGCAATTAATACATACAATTTAAAAATGTTAAGGCAGAACCCAAAGCTAACAGCATGTACTCCAAGAGAGCAGGCGATCTGGATAGCATATACACTCTTCTCCAATACCAAGCCAAAACACCAAGTACTATTGGAAAATAAATGGTCTTTAGACTCACCCACACCTTTGTGAATCCACCATTTTGATTAATAGCCTAGATTAACAACAAATGATATATCGGGTTAAATAATCTTTATCAAAATTATTAGAATTTCATTCATAATGTTATAATCATAATTTTACATTCTGATACTTACGGTAAGCCATAAATCAACAACGTGTCCCAATCCTTGGTTTTTATCAAGATCAGAAGGAAGACGAATATTTAATAAGTAATAATCATGATACAGAGATCCTAATTCAAACAATGGCATAACGCTACAATTATAATTATAGTGCTCCAGTGGCTGAAATAAATTAGACATTTATAAATTAAAAATCTATATAGCTGTAACTACACGCAAAAAGTATTCACTATAATAATTCTACACAAGTAAATATACCTACCTTGTCTATGCTACAGTCCAAAATTCTCTCCACAACAGAAGCAGCATATGGTTTCCATGCATTATCTGGATCTCCCTTATTTCGATAAGCTAGCCGTGCATCCAATGTTATTTTTGTCCTAGGAGCTATAGAGAAAAACTTGTCAGAATTAGAAAAGTTTTAACAGTAGCAAATACATTACCGATTTCAATCTGACTGGTATATGAAATATCCACTTGTAAAACACCAATTAAATTTTGCTGCCATCTCGAATAATCAAGTTGCATGCTGTTTCGAGGTACAGGCATCTAGGAAAAATTTATATGATTTTTAATTCAAAAATTCTTTTTATGTAATTATCAATTATAAGTAAATAATTTTGTGAATTATACCTGGAATGTATATACAACTTGATAAGCCTGTTGAGTATCTAAAGTGAAGTGATGCATATCAACAGAAGTACAAGATCCTTCTCCTCTTGAATAAAACCACGTATTTTCGTCATAAGACCCATTAACAGTAACGACTTTGCATGGCGTACCAAGAATGTTCTGACTACTTGCAGGTGTAGGTGCTAAACAAAAAATGTGTATATCATTTTATACTTCATATTTATCCATAGTTTATCTAAAAAATAGTATTACATTTTATATTAAAATAATATATGAAAATAATAAGTATAGATGTTAAAAAAACATATTGTATATCATTACATATTTTATATCCATCTAAAGTTTATCTTCTAAAAGATAATGTACATTTCTCACAATATTTATAAATATTTATAAGACTTATTTGAAATAGTTTTTAAATATTTTTATGATTTTGGATTGCATAGATAAACATTTATTATAAATATTATAAAATATTTATTATAACATTATAAAATGTTGTAGTAAATGTTATAAAAGTACTCAATAAGACACTAGAATTCAAATAAGAAATAGTTACCATTAATATTTATTTATATTTATCATAAATATTACATAAAATATTTAATCTATATAATAAAGTCTTAATAATATTTCAAATAAAGCTTTATATATATATATATATATATATGTATATGTATATATAAAATGTCTAAAGTGTTTATATATAACATTTCAAATAATGAATAGTAATAAATATTTATCATAAATATTTTGTGCTGTCTGGGTTTATGTCAATAAAATTTATATGTTTAATGCAAATCTTAGAGGATTTATATTTTAAAGGATTTCGTGTAAAAATTCGGAATTAGAATTTTATTCGTAATTTTATATATAATACATATATCTAATACGCATATATTTAAATACATCTTTATATATAATGCATAATCCTAAATCTCTAGTTTATTTTACACAACAAAATTCTATTTGTACATGGAAAAGAGAGTTTTGCTAAAGTATCTAAAAATTTAACTAAATACAGTTGTAAAAATGAATTTTGTTGGATTATTAAAATAATTATGTAGAAAATTCACACACAAGCACAATGCTGCAAAAAATTTTGACATTCTAGTAAAAAAGTTTTGAACATTCTACATAATTATATTAACAAGCTAACAAAATTTATTTTCAAATCTGTATCTGATGTTATATAGCTAAATTTTTAAATACTTCTGCAAAATCATATTTTCCGTAGATAAAATTACCAACAAAATTATATTTTAAATTTTAAAAAGAATTATAAATCTACAATATAATATATGAACCGTATATGTGTGATAACACAATTATAAATCTCATCTAAAATCTAACCATCTAAAATGAATAAAACATACTACAAATGAGAATAAGAAAAGGATTCAACATGCAAGTTTAAATATACAATCCCAAAAATAAATTTAAAATATTTTGTATGAATCTTGTACGTATATATATTTGATATACATCTTTATATACGTACGTAATCTTAAGTCTCCAAACATTTTATTTTATTATATAGTGTATAAAATTCTGAATAAAATTTTATTCTAAATTTTGACGAAAATTATAGATCGTCTAAAAATTTAATCATCTAAAATGGGCTCAATTATGTTTAAAAAAACGTGAATAGGAAAAATAAAAAAGAATTCAACACAATATTATTGTAATATGTTATAATTTCAACCAAATATACAATCCTAAAATTAATTTCAAATATTTTATATGAATTATACATCTTGTATAATTTGTATGTATAAATTTTAATATATACCTTTTTATCTGCATAATCCTGAATTTTCAAACATTTTATTTTGTGCAACATATAATAAAATAGAATTTTTCTATTCTAAATTTTGACAAAAATTATAAATTGTTTGTAAAGCAAGCCTAAAATTTAATTGTCCAAAGTAGACTTAATATGTGTTTAAAAAAATATAAAAATAAATATAATAAATATAATAAATAAATATAATAAATATATAAAGGAAATATATAAAAAGAATTCCAATATATTTCTAACAAACATAATCCCACGATTATTTAAAAGATTATTATTAACTTTTTATATATAAAAATAGCTGTACTATGTAATAAAAATAGAATAAAAAGAAAATGAGACACAATATATTTATAATATCATATTATAAATTTATCTTATTGTAAATTTATTGTTACATAAATGATGATGATATTAGCGTGTCTAGGAATGCAAATACACGTGCGTGACGCTTCACTCACCGATCAAACCGCCTATCAAGAAGCAGACTATTTGCGCAATTATCAGAAGTATCACCAACACGGAGAGTTTCTTGCCGCTCAGGTTTTCAATTATAGTTCCCTGCATCTTGTTCGTTCTTACGTGCTACCCCGTCTCACCGTTATCGCGATTATCTTTGTCCTGCGATTTCGTCCGAGGAAACCGGCATCCACCGACGCCGAGATACACACCGAGCGAAATAACGCGAGATGCGAGTGACAATAGGCTTGCGTTCGCGAACCGGAGTCGCCGGAGTTCTTCAAAATGGAAGCCAGTGATGGGGAACTTACGGCATTCGCGAAATTTCGAATTTCGAGATATATCGAGCTCTCGCGTCTATCCAGCGTCATCGAGAACTTTTCGATCTCTCGGCACCGCGAGACGTTCCTCTTGTTCGATTCTCGTTTATAGCGAGAAAAAAACCGAATTACTCGAGAAAAAAGCTTTTTGAGAAAGTGGATGCAAATGTGGACATTTTATCACCTGACACCTTCATATGCACAAAACGTCCATACTTATTAACTATTTGTCCAACAAGAAATCAAAGAAGCTTCCGCGAGTCTAGCCGTTTTTATCAAATTAAACTATGTTTGAATTTTTTAATTGAGAACATAGTTTGTATAGGATAACTTCAAATTTTATCAAGGATTTTCTCGTAATTATTATATTCATTGAAAATCTGAAATTTAAATTATTAGAATTGCTTGTACATCTTTCTGTAATGAATCATCGCAGTTTAAATATTAATTTTTTATCTTTTCTGTTTTTTTGATATGTTTTGCATAGAAATACTAAAATATACTTGTTGCTTTTTATGTTTTTGTATTTTTTAAATTAAGTTTAAAAACTATTCCAATTTTTAGTTATTATTTTATAATGTATTGTTACTTAATAATTAGACAATTCACAAAAATCTAAAATCGAGAAATGAAATATTTCTAACAAAGGATTATGATATTTCTATAAAAGGATTTGTCCAGAATCAATTCGATTCTCGTCGTTAAACACAAAAATTTAAAAAACACGTTTTTTTTATATTTTTTTATATTATAACTTAATCTCAAATTCAAAAAGTGGAACAAACCCTTTTAAAAATAATATATATGGAATATTTGTATAATATTAAATTTTTTAAAAATGCATAATTTTTCTATAAAGTACAGTTTTTCTATATGTATAAAAAAAACCATAAAAGTTTATTTAAAAATATTTTTCTGTACATCTCATCGTTACACTGATAATCGATAGAAATCAAATATAAGCTTTGAGGGATTGTTTTATCCCTTAAATCTGAGGTGTTGACATAAAAAAAGTACGCGACTCTTAAATTTTTATATTTAACATCATATTTTAAGGAAAATCTTATGATCAAAGATCTTTTATTATAAGAATCATCTTTCAACTGATTCTCGCAAAATCGTTTTTAAAATTTCAAAAATTTTTGTCTTACGTCCTGATTTTGGATTTTGTCTCGTTTGAATATAATCTGTAAACATTTAAGGAACCATGTACGTAATACGGAACAAAATTGAAGAAACTATCGTTTTGCCGCCGGAAATATCCATGTCCAACTTGCTGCACGTTTTATGCACAGAGAGGCGCCAGTAAACGGGTCTCATTTGAAACGTGAGTACGTCCACTCTTAGGAGTTTTAGATTTCTCTCTTGTTTCGCGAAATGTAGATATAAAGAGAGAAAGAATATCCACGCTCGTGTTCGTTCTTATGCCAGATAACGTTGAATTCACATGTGACTCGTGTCGACGATGGTCGCGTTTGACGTTTTGAATGACACTTGTACGGGGAACATTGACCACGGGCTGATTCTTCGTTAAATCTTCCTGTTAGATTAATTTTAGGTTAAACATGGTAAGGGTATCAGTAGCATACTGTGGATGAATGCATTTTGTTCCTCATCTAGTAGGGTTTCGTGTTAAATGTATATCTTGTTTCATTACGAATACAATACGAGCGTTTTCAGAATCAATGCAGGAATGCAGTTTCAGGAATGCAAGATTTAAATGTTACAAGCGCAACAAAGTTGTGCCTATGTGATAGTAGTGCAATCTTGCTTGTTATGCCAATTTGGATTTGTTATGTGTTTTAATATACCTTTATGTGTTACTTTAAAATGTCTTAAAAAATATGTTTCTTTTTTCTCATGTAATATCATAATATATATTTCCGTTATATCATTTTTTTATTGTATATTTTTCTTATAATTTTCCCTATATTTTTCATATATAATTTTTTTATTATTTACTCAAATTCTAATAGAAATAGAAAATATATACTTTTATTCTGGTATAATTTTTCTAATATATATATATATATATATATATATATATATATATATATATATTTTTTTTTATTTTTTTTTTTTTTTATTTTTTTTTTTTTTTTATTTTTTTAAAAAATATATATAAAT